>Ga0302320_10000030_pt1 | contig 251624 bp, 192 predicted proteins | sample Bog_T0_3_FD_202130 | JGI IMG/M metagenome (GOLD analysis project Ga0302320, IMG submission 202130) | Peat permafrost microbial communities from Stordalen Mire near Abisko, Sweden - Bog_T0_3 | ecosystem: Environmental > Terrestrial > Soil > Wetlands > Peat | place: Sweden: Abisko, Stordalen... | reverse complement strand
CATAAATGGCTACCATCTAGGATGATGGTCATGGGTTTTGTAGGCACGCTCCCTCGCCCTTTCTGAAGGGAGAGGGTAGGGTCGTTGGCGCTAACTTAGAGGGTCTTGCGCATCCGAATTCCCTCATGGTGTTCCTTAGTTAGAAAACTCGCCCTCAGGCTGGTTAGCGGGCGCTCCTCGAATAAATCGGGGAACAAGACGGATTGCGTCGCAATCGCCATAAAACCCTTATTCCCCTCCTCCGCGAGGGGAATTGGGTTTTCAGGGTGATTCCGTGTCGACTACCTTGTTCCACAGTGGGCCTGAAAGGCCTCGTTATCGAGCATTCTCAGCGAAAGCCCACAAAGTTTGCGCCAATGGAGGGTAGGGTGCCGGTTCTTCCGTATGCGCGCCCCAAGCGCCTTGTCTCCAGGATAACCTGTAGGTGAGGAAGAAGACGAATCAGGTTCGCTATTGACCCAAGGGGATACCCCGTTTATCAAAAAGCCATCGTTGGATCTCTGATGCGTCTAATAACAGCAAAAACCTAGCGGTCACGCACTTTTGCGCCAGAGGTGATGTTCCCAATGTCGCTCACGCTGCGGTTGCTGGATCTGGTCTCATCACAAGAGATGCCGTTCGCATTCGAACGGACTTTCGAAGCACGTTTTCATCGCATCGAATTGACAGGTAGTGCATCAGCCTTGGAAAAGCGTCCTTTGGGTATGTGAGGCTGTCTGCAACTCAAAACCAGGTCCTCCTGGGCCATAAGTGGAGTTGTATACTTCCGACACCACCCAATGATTTTTTACCTTGCATTCCAGGCGAACACGCCAACCCACCACCAGCATATCTCCATTGCCAATGCATCGCCCCTGTATTCGTTGTCGGTGGACCTAGATGCCAAGTCTGGCGACCCGGACGATCCGATCGCTGGCCCGGCAGTCGTGAAGATTATCTTGCGATCAACCGGTAAACCGATCCAAAGCATCCGAATGCCTTCATTAACGCTATTCAAGGGCAGCTATTCCACAAGCATCGGCGCCCACGACAAGCCGCCGTCAACCTACGATGACTCCTACTCCTTCGTGTTCGAGGACTTCGACTTCGACGGACATCAGGATCTGGCCATCTGCAAGGACACGTCGGGCAGCTACGGCGGTTTGACCTACGATGTCTTTCGCTGGATTCCAGCCCAAAAGCAGTTCGTCAAAGACTCAGCCTTATCTGCCCTTTCATCCGAGCATCTAGGTTTGGTATCTGTCGACGCGAAAAAGCAAGAATTGACTGCCTTCGACAAGAGCGGCGCTGCATGGCATAAAAGCTCGACATACAAGTGGCACAACAAGAAACTGATCCTTGTCGAAGATGAAATTGACGACGCCACCGGAGCAAGAGAAGTGATCACAACCCGAACAAAAATCGGGGCACGTTGGCACAAGACCGTTCGGCGCCTGCCGATCAATCGGAGTAGCTAAAAAAAGCGGCCTTTAGCTCTGTATCAGAGCTAAAGGGTTCACATTCAGGGGCCAAGTGACGATACCGAATGAGATCCGCGAGAGGGGCGGGCTCCTGCTTGAAACAGAAGCTGAGTTTAGATTTGACGGCGAAGTTGTTAGCTTCGTGAGAGCCCATGCAGCAAAAGAGCCAACTTGCGGGGCTCGCTTGGCCGCTCATCTAAAGGAAAAAGGAGCACTGTCGAAATAATGACCCTAAGCAGCATAAGGATCAATTTAACGAGCTTCGCGACTCCTATTCGCCAAGTTTGGCAACGATCGACTGGCAGTCCTGTGCCTTGCAGTCGAAGCGGTTCTAGGATCTGCGGAATTTCTCCTTTCGGTCTGTGAGGACTTCGTCTATAGAGATTCAGCCGGCGGCCTTCGGAGTGACGCGTAGAAAGACCAAGCAAACTGTTTTGTCCACCGTTGAAGTAAAATATTAACAATTACATCACGGATCAGGAAACCTGGATGGCTCGGCCAGTTCACGTAGCTCGTGTTATAATTGGCGAAGGGCGCCGGTATTGGATTGTTCCTGGCGTTGCGACCTAACTTCCACGAAGTTGAGCTCGTTTAAAAGACGGCCATCCAAGTTCGGCAAGGTCGATGAGGAAATTGATTGCATGTGCTCCTACCAACGCCTCATTAGAGCCCTGCTTTTGGCGATACCAACACTAAGCACGTGCGCGGCAGTTGCCCAGCACGAACCTGCATTGCGCTCTCCATGGGACGTCCACACGGTGAGCGTCACTGACATTCCCTACAGATATACGCCTCCTGAACCACTTCCGAAGGACATCGAGGCCACCGACTATTACTCGGATGCCAAGCATTCTGTGATTGACCCAGTGCGATTCGCCGCATACAACGCGCGCGAAAAAAGCTTTCGCGATACGATGAGACTTGTCGAATCCGCCGCCGATAAGTTCCAGGCAACAGGCTCTCGCGCAGCCGCCGAGTGCGTGCTTCATGTCCTGGCGATCAATGCCCAAGCAGGGGCGGTGACTGGCAAGATGAGTTCGAACCAGGCCTATTACGTTCAGAATTGGACCCTTGCGGCACTCGCGATCACGTGGCTCAAGGTGCGCGGCGCGGAGCCTGGGTTGCTAGAAGACCGTCAGGCCGTCGTCACCTGGTTGAGGTCGATTGCAAGTTGTACTCAGGGATACTTCGACCGAGGACGCGCGAAAGGCTCAGGCGACTCGAAGAACAACCACTACGCTTGGGCAGGCCTTTCCATCATGCCCACTGGCATCGCCGCCAACGATAAGGCGCTTTACGGGTGGGGCGTCAACGCCTACGATGACGGCCTCAGCCGAGTGCAACCCGATGGAACGCTTCCGCTTGAGATGTCCCGCGGCCAACGGGCGCTCCACTACCATCTTTTCGCGCTTGCGCCCTTGGTCACAATGGCCGAGTTCGGCGCCGTCAACGGCCTTGACCTCTACTCGCGTAACGACGGAGCTCTTTCCCGCTTGGTCAACCGTGCGATGTCCGGCCTTGAAGACAATCAGTACTTCGCCACAAAAGCAGGCTTCGCTCAGGAGACCCCCGCGCAGGGGAAGATCAAGAGTGAGGACGTCATCTGGATTGAGCCCTATCTGCGCCGATTCCCCAATCCCGCATATAGCCGGCTCCTCGAATCGGTGCCGCTGAGGCCTTATAACTATCTCGGCGGCATGCCACCTCCCTAACGACACCGCCCGATTGACCGTATTAGAACGAATCCTGATATGTACTCTTGTGCTTCTTGAGTTCCGTGTCTCCGGCAATTCCTTTTGCCAGTTGTCGCACGTAGGGGTTCTTGCTGAGCAAGAGACTTTTTATGGCGCGGACGATGGTTGGCGAACGGACACACTCGGCGTACCTGATCTCACTCGAGATGTCCTCATGAGAGACGTCTGCACGGTTGCTTGAAATATCTTGATGACTTCCCGACAACCAAACAAGGGATTCGAGAAGTTTGACCTCATTGGATCCCATCAAGATTTTCTCCATGCCAGCGACCGATGGCGGACTATAAGGAGGGCCAACAACCCAGTTGGGTGCGAAATAGTCCATTGCACGCTGGGCACCGGATTCATCCTCAAGGCGCACAACTGCAGGACGGTCTCCGTCGAAACCAATGTAAATGGCCCTGGGGCCGCCGCCATTCATTCCCTCGCGCATCCGCTGGACGAGAACCGGACTACAGAGCCAACTGACCTTTCCGTAGGTTGCTCCTGAGGCGTGCATTCTCCAACCGGTGTCGAATTCATAACGTTTCAGCACACTTCCTTTCGCGGTCACGTTAAACAGCCATGCATGCTCTGCACTTGGAACCATTCCGGTATGGGGATTTAAGAGAATCAGGAATCGATGGTCGGCGGCACTCCCAAATCGCCAAACATAGGCATATCCGTTGTTCTCAAACGTAAGGTAAGGATCGTCGAATGTGTATCGCACATCCCGGTTGGGTATCAGATTCCTTTGCATAAGTCCCATAAAACGAGACCGGTCCTGGGCGGATAGGGTCGAGATCTCCTTTCCTGCCCATTTATTAAGCAAGGCGTTGATTCCATAGTCGTCCCGGACCGATCTACTCCCGAGTGCAAGCCCGAAAGTTAAAGCCATTTTAAGAGGCAAGGGTAGTACATAGGAGAACATCGGACCTCAATCTTATCACCGAAAAGGGAAAGCGGCCGCATTCACAATTAGGGCCGAACATCGACAAACCTGACCGCGTATCCGGAGGAACTCAGAATTGGACAAACAAGTGGCGTCAATAAGTGCGTAAGGTGGCACTGTCGGGAACGTCGTCCGTCCGGCTTTGGGCTACAGCGTAGGCGCTGTGTTCGGTAAACAACCAGGCATGCAATTGAGGAAGGGTCTCCAACCTAGCGGACAAATTGTCCAAAGATGCAAGGCTGGTGTTCTCCTTTTCGAGCCTCGCGGAGAGCGCGGATTCATCCATGCCGACGTTCGGCACGGCCAAAAACGAGAGTTCATAGTCGCACACACATGGGGCCAGACGGAAGACCCACTTGAATATCGCTTGAGTCCGTGGCATGTGAAACTCAGAGGTAACGATCAAGAGACGCTGTAATCGCAGAACGTCGGTATGAATCACACGTGCGAAATAGGCGTTGCCGATCGTATCATACGAACAGCTCTCAGTAAGTAGGCGGTTTAGAGCAACTCCACGTCTGATCAAATACCGAGCAGCCGCGATTGACTCAAAGACCGGAAATGCGCCGGAATCTTGGGGAGGCGGCTTGTGCGTCGTACCTGCGCTCAATGTGATGATGTAATCGCATGAGAAACCGATCGCAGCTTCGAGACGGTTGGCAACCCATGGACGCACTTCGCCGTCTGAGAAGAGACCTCCTCCGGGGACTATCACCGCTTGAAAATCGCTCACCGCTCTGCCAAAAACCTCTTGTCTTATTGAAATATAGGATACAGGAGGTCTGTCATCCAGATACATGGGAAGTCACGACCCAATGCATCATGATGGCTCGTGCTTCTCAATTCATCGAGGCTCCGGCTCCAGTCATCAACCATGCCGATTATGACTTCATCGCTCACAACCTATCGAATAATGGCGCCATATCCCACCTAGAATGCTCGCTCCGAACGAATCTTTAAGTGGCATTCTTTGCGCGTCATTTTCCCCCAATCCTAACCACACGCGTATCTCATCTTCGTCGTGCAATATTAACCTGCTAATATTTAGTAGTGAAGACTCAGTTGGCATTTACGATTCATGAGATGGCTTGGCTGATAGATAACATTGCCGACGATCTTCTAAGAACCTGCCTCGGAATTAGTTTCTCTACGGGGCGATTTCCTATGATCGCTTCCGAGCATGAGCCTTGCAGCCAGAGAGAGCTTGCCGATTACGTCTGGGTTTCACCGGCCGCAGTGACTAAGGCCCTACCAAGCCTCGTGCAGCAGGGATGGGTTGTTATCCAAGTGGACCCAAAACAACCTCGTCGTAACTTCGTGAGTCTAACCGAGGCAGGAAGAAAAATGGCTGCCTCCTGCCGTGCCGTTCTGGAATTGGAATTCCAGACGCTATTGGAGACAAGCGGAGTAGACCTAGGGTCCGTTACCAAGGCCATTCAATCGATCCACTCTGCCCTATACCTAAAAGCTGGCGCCCAGCAGGAAGCCCAGACCTGATTTATTCCAACCGGAAAACCGCTTAAATAGATCACGAAACGGCCGTCACTTGAATCCCCTTGCGGTCGCAGGTTCTGTATCGCCTGGAAATTCCAGTCGCTCTTCGACTCTGCACACTATGGTCTTACCGCTTCGTTTCTGCCCGAACGCCCCCATTCCTGCTGAAGCCCATGACCTCAAATATGTGAATTGCAGGCCGGAATGGGCGATTATCGCCCATTCTGTAGTTTAATCCTATGTCAAACTCCACATGAGATAGGGGACGATGATAAGCTCTATGAGGTTTGTCACCGCTGTAACAATACTCCCATGAAGAATCGATTTGAACCGCCCGATCGCAAGGCTCGATGGCTTAAAGATCGCACGGCACTTTACGATTTATCATGCAATTTGGACATCTTGCGCTTTGAGTCTCCCGTAGATTGCCTCGAACAAGCGAAAACCCTATATTCGGTTGCCGAAGCCTCTAAGAACAAAGAAGCAACGGCTTTGCTTTCCGTACACGTCGCTGACTGTCTTCGACACCTCGGACGCTATCATGAAAGCGCTGAGGCATGCCTCCATGCAGTCAAGACTCTTGCAGCCTACAAGGAGTCCTTTTCATTCGTCCGCGCGCTGAATTCGTTGGGCTCGGTGGAAGGTTCGCTGGGAAATACCAGCGATGCACTAAAGCACTCCCTTTTGGCCCTGCAGTTGGCGGATGCCGCCGGCCACCGCACGATTGCCGCAAAATGCTGCATCACACTGTCCTTTTTGTACTGCACTTTGGCCGAATACGAGTCGTCGCTTCAATATTGTCTGAGAGTCGAGGAGGAAGATTGCGACCTCTCGATGCAGACGGTCCTCTGTATCAATTGGAGCGAAGCTCTCAATCATCTCGAACGGTATCCGGAGTCGTTGGAGGTGATCGACAGAGGACTCGCCCTGGTAAAGCTCTTGCCTGACCGGAAGTTTCACGCCATCCTGCTCACGAACAAGTCATGCATCCTCGCCTCCATCGGCCGGGACGATGAAGCTGCCGAGCTCTCATCCCTTGCCGAAGCTTACTTTCGTGAAGGCGGGTATGCGGCGCATATATCGTTACCCAGCAAGGATTTGGGCGCCAGATACTTGGATCTCAAGAACTTCGAAAAGGGTATCCAATATCTGGAAAGGTCTGTTGAGCTGTCTCGGGAATCCGAACGACATTTTGTACTACTCGATCTGAATGAAATGCTTGCCGAATGTTATAAAGGACTTGGGCGTTCCGACGACGCATTCCGAATCCTCAAGTCGAGCCTAACCTATTATAAGAAGCAATATGCCGATCAGGTGATCATAAGCGGTGAAAGCCGGGCCAACGAGCAGCTTGAGTGGATTCGGCGAGAATACGACTTGTTGCAAGAAGCCAATTCAGAGATGCTAAAGGCTAAGCAAAGCGTCGAGGAATCGAACCGGCGTAAAACCGAGCTTTTGGCCAACATCAGTCATGAGATCAGAACTCCGATGAACGGAGTTATCGGCCTCGCCAAGAAGCTCGCAGGCACCCCATTGGACGCCGACCAGCTATCGACGGTGCGCAATATCACCAAGTGTGGAGAGAACCTCCTCAACATCGTTGACGAAGTGATTTCGCTGACGGAAATCGAAAGCGGAAACCTGCGTATCGAGAATTATGAGTTTGATTTTCGGACTTTTCTATCCGAAATTGAAATGCTATTCCAGCCACTCTGCGCTGAAAAGAACTTGACGTACCGTTGTGATGTCGCAAACGAGATCTCGACCGTAGTCTTGGGCGATGCTTCGAGAATCCGACAAGTCATCATAAACTTCATTGGGAACGCGGTTAAATTCACGGATTCGGGTTCGATCACACTTAGCGCAATCACTGTTGCGAACGAAGTTAAAACCCAACGCGTGAGGATCAGCGTTTCTGACACCGGCGTGGGAATATCCGTGGAGTCGCAACGCGCGATTCTGCTCGGAGAGTCCTCTCGATACTCGCTCAATTCCAGGAAGTTCGGTGGAAATGGGCTGGGTCTTACGATTAGCCGGAATATCATCACCGCTTTAGGCGGTGTGTTTGGGTTAACAAGCGAACTGAATGTCGGAAGTACATTTTGGTTCGAAATGGACCTTCCCGCAGCTTTGGAGCGTTCGGATATCGATCGACACGCGACCGTATCCGATGAGCAACTGATCGCCGATAAGCCGCTAACCGGCTTAAGAATCTTGGTTGCCGAAGACAACATCATCAACTGGATGGTCATCGAGTCGCTCCTTGCTCAGCTTGGGGCGACGGTGAGTCGGGCATCTGATGGCGAGGAAGCCGTCAGACTGGAAGCAAATTCCGAATTTGACGTCATCTTGATGGATTGCCATATGCCCAAGGTCAGCGGATACCAAGCTTCAATGCAGATCCGAGAGAGAGAAGCCTCAACCGGATCCAGGAAACTCATCCTTGCGCTGTCCGCTGACGTGATGGGCGCCAATAAGGAGCTGTGTAGGGAGTGCGGTATGGATGGATTTCTAGCCAAACCCATCAGCACCTCTGACCTGATTCAACAGATCATGGGCTTTAGAAAGTCCGGCTCAAACTGACTCCCCTCTTCATCCTATTAAGAAGTCGTCTAGCCGCCAGATCGAATAACCTTATGCACGTCCTTCCTAACGAAGTGCCTGTCCGCTGCAATGAGCCGATCGTCCTGAGCAACTTTGCCCATGTTGTTGGTCTTAAGTGCGTGTCGGCGGTCGCGCTTCAGCCTCCTAATGTCGGCTCGAGCTGAGCGAGCATCCATTCGGTCGTGCGAAATAGTTTGGGCGGCAGCGGCGCCAAGAGTGGCGCCGCAAACTGCTAGAAGACAAATCGTTCCAAGATTAAGTTTCATCATAGGTTATCAACACCGATGCGACTCAACACGCTAAGACAGTGTTCCGGGAAAGTCGAACTTCCCTAGAGATTTTCTTCGGGCAGCAACCTTTCGACAGTCATTCTGATGCCGGAGGTAGAGGGCTTCCTAAATTCGCTGATAACAGTTTTGGGCGCCTTAGCCCAAGCTCGAATGCGTCGAGGCTATTCACCGAGCTCATGTGGGGCTAACCCATCCACAAAGCACGACACACGAACGTACGACTTTACAAGCGCGAGGTGAGTCGCCTTGGGGCCCATTGGACGCTGGTGCGCCCGGAAGCCACTTGCGGTGCGGCTCATGGTTCGAAATGGTCACCCACTGGAACCGCTTACTGATTGGATACCAATCGTCCCCGAAAGAGTGCTTAGCCCTAAACCAACCGACGCAGTGTCTCTGGCTAGCGTGTGGCCAAACTAAGTCTTTGAGTCCTCTCGAAAACCAAAGGGGGGCTCTCCGGTGATGTCGGTACTCAAGGCGGTAGGGCAAACGTACGCCTCGATATGGTTGATAACCAACGCGGTACCCCGAACGTGGGAAACGTAGGGAGCACGAGCAGGGTTGTACATCGAATCGGTGAGGTCGCGCATGAGTACCACGTTCTTCCCCATCGCCACCATTCGCCGGAGGCCGAAAGAGCGCCCCAGAACACACATGTTGGTGTGAACGCCCATGAGGATCACGTTTTGGATCTCTCGCTCCTCAAATAAACTGTAAATCTCACCTCCGTCGTCGCTTATGGCGTCCTCCGATGCGATTTCGATGGAAGGATGTTGGCACGTCCAGGCACACCATTGTTCGCCTGTCTCGGTGTCGCAGCCTCCGTCCGAGTCGTCGATGGGCAGCGGGGGTTCGAAGGTACGATTCGTCAAAATCGAAGGAGCGACTGACGGAGCATTGATCGCTCGTTGGCGCTGAGGATAGTTGCGATAAAAGGCCATCGTGTCGCTTGGAGCGTGTACGATGAGAACGCCCTTCCGACGAGCAACCTTCAAGACGTGATCCATCACGGGAGCGAGTGCCTCGACCCGCGAAGAGGCTCCGGCACACCAATGTCGGTCCCACATGTCACATACGATAATCCCTGTTTGATCCGCGTTCCAATTAGCAACCGACTCCACGATAGAACCCGTTTCTCCCACCTTAGCGTCAGCGCCCGTCCGCGATCGCAGATTCAAAGTGATCCTGCCTGAATTGGCCTTGGGTGTTTGGAGAGGAGAGCCCATGTGGCGGAGTATAATGCAGACGCCGCAGACTGGCAACACACAACGTTCCACGTCTTGGCATTTGGTTGCTCGGAGAATGAACGGTGCCCCCTAAAATACGTGTGGCGATGATCGGCGCCGGTGGCATGGCGAACTCGGTTCACTACCCTTCTCTAGCGAGCTTTGACGACGTCGAGATTGTCGGAGTCTGCGACCTGAATCCAGAACGGGTAGAGAAGACCGCGAATCGCTTTGGAATAGTGGGTCGGTATCCGAGTGCTCAGGCGGACGACTATCAAGCGATGGTCCACTCTTTGGATCCGGATGCGGTCTATGTGATCGGACAGCCCAACATCATGTACCCTATCTGGAAGTGGTGCCTGGAAAATGGGCGAAACCTCTACATCGAGAAGCCGTTGGGCCTCACCGCACACCAAGCCCGTGCCCTTTCCCATCTCGCCGAAACTAACCACTGCATCACTCAGGTTAGTTTCCAACGTCGAACTTGCCCTATGGTCGTCCAACTCCGGGACGAGTGCCTCAAGCGCGGTCCTATCAACCTCGCAGTTTGCGAGTTCTATAAGTGGAACCCGGACCCGTATCTCGACGCCAGGGACCACATGATGGACGACGGAGTTCATGCGATCGACACTCTGCGTTGGATGTGCGGCGGTGAGGTAGTAGGTTTCGAAGCGATCACCCGACGAATTGGGACGCCCGACATCAACTTCTTCGCCGTGCTTCTACGCTTCGACAATGGGGCTACCGGGGTTTTGCTTAACAGTTGGACGAGCGGCAGGCGGATCTTTCGGGTCCAAATGCACGCGCCCGGAATCTGTGCGGAGGCCGAGCATGAGAATAAGGGCGTCCTGTATTCCGACGGAGACACTCGAGGCGTGGTTTTTGACACACGAGAAGTCGCAGGCAGCAACGAATTATTCGTTTTCGGGGGGTTCCAAGCGAAGAACCGAGAGTTTATCGACTGCGTACGCTCGGGTACCCAACCCAGTTCGAACTTTACCGACGCGGTAAAGACGATGGAAGTTGCCGACAAGATATTGGCGATGAGCCTGCTGAGGGGCGACTAACCACCTATTTTCTCCGAGAGCGAACGAGAATGACTAACGTTAAGTTCACCGTATTCACCAAGCCCTGGAAGCACTCACTGCCAGAACTCGCCAGCCTCATCGCAAGCCTAGGCTTCGACGGCATCGAATTACCGGTTCGGCCGGGTTATCCAGTCACTCCAGAGAACATGTCCAAGATGTTGCCAGAGGCGGTACACATCCTTGCCGAGCATGGACTCACGATCGCCAGCATCGCCGGACCGACCGACGAGCGGACGTTTGCAGCATGTGAAGCGGCCGGAGTCAAACTGGTTAGGATTTGTGTTGGGGTGGATTCCGGAGAAACCTACCTGAATGGGATTGCACGACTCCAACGCGAATACGAGGCGCTGGTCCCGTTGCTCGACCGGTATAGCGTGACGCTCGGGCTCCAGAATCACTACGGCAACCACGATGTGAGCAATGGCATGGGACTTCGCAACCTTGCCTCGCCGTTCGACCCACGCCACATTGGATTGGTTTGGGATGCCGGGCACAACGGGCTAGAGGGCGAGGCGCCCGAACTTGCGATCGACATTGTCTGGTCTCACCTTTGCATGGTGAACCTGAAGAGCGCCTTCTGGCAAAGATCAAACGGTCCCGAGTCAGAATTCGCCTGTTGGCAAGCCTATTGGACCACGGGACGCCAAGGCAGAGCGAACTGGCCCCGAGTGGCCGCCGAATTATTACGACGCGAATACGCGGGCACGGTTTGCTTGACCGCCGAGTATTCCGATGAGTCCTCCGTTGATCGGTTAATCGCTGAGGACATCGAATTCGCCAAGTCTCTCTTTCCATAGCCCCTGACGATCGTCCGCATTGAAATCTCCTCAGGCTGGGGACGTGCCGCCATTTTCGTCGGTACAATTCAGACTTGGATAAAGACAGCTTGATTGCGTCGATTTTGTTGTTGCCTCAAGAAAGCATTCGGAGAGGCCTGACGATGGCCTTGCGAAAGAGCCATCCGGGAAAGGCGGTGTTGGAGACCGAACAGTCGATCTTCGAGCTGCAGCGATTCGCCGACAAGGGCCATTGCGAACTGGAATACGATGAAGATTTCGCCCAAGACAGATCGATCAACGTCTATGGAGAGACACCGTACTATTCACCGAGCGTCACATGGAACCGTATCCGATGGGAAAGGCACTCCTTCGAGTTTGTAACCATTACCCTTGAACAGGGACGTTACCGGTCCCCATACTCGGTGCTGGTCGGCCCAAATGTGGAAGCAGTCGAGAGCTTTATGATTGAGCTATCGAAGTTCAGCAACCTCATTGAGGGCGCCGTTCTTGTGTTCAACGATGGTTGTTGGCAGTTTGACCAGGAGCTTTATCAAGATATACAAGGTTCCACGTTCGACAACCTGATCCTTCCTCCCGGATTGATCGACCATATCCGGGAGGACATTTCTAGCTGGCTATCCTCGCGCGAGATTTACGAAACCCACCGGATCCCCTGGAAACGTGGAATGATTCTTGTCGGGCCTCCTGGAAATGGGAAGACGCATCTGATCAAATCCTTGGTCAACCACTTTGGCTTGAATACGATTTATGTAAGGAATTTTGGATCGGACGACGACGATTATGCCAGGAACATCAAGCTGGTATTCGACCGAGCTCGAGCGTGCACTCCCGCTCTCTTGATCCTTGAGGATCTGGATTCCTTGGTGAATAATAAGAACCGATCTTACTTTCTCAACGAGTTAGACGGATTTGCCCTTAATACAGGGATCTTGGTGGTTGCTTCGGCAAACGATCCGGCAAAGCTGGATCCCGCGTTGGTCAACCGCCCGAGTCGATTCGACCGCCGTTACGTCTTCGCGCTGCCCGAACTTCCAGAACGATCCCGATATCTCTCGTACTTCACCTCGAGTCTTGTTGGTGAATTGCAGCTCACTGCAGAAGAAGCCGATCGAGTTGCCGCCGAAACCGAAGGATTTAGCTTTGCCTACTTGAAGGAACTGGTGTTATCGAGCATGATGGCCTGGATTTCGGCTGGACGAAACGAAGCGATGGCCGAACAGATGCTCCGTCAAGTAGTTCCCCTTCGCGATCAAATGAGCCTGGGCATATCCCTCGAAGAAGAAAACGAGCCATCCATCGAAGATCCAACCGATCCTACCTTCGCAGTTACGGCGAGGCTTCGCAGGAAATTCGTCCGTCCTATTACCCGTTAGCCGAGTAAACGGTGCAACCTACATCATTAGTCGGATTCAAGACTTTGATTGCGAACGGCCAAAAACTCGTGTAACTCAATTCCCTGGCGAGGAACGAGTCCGCGCAACGCATTTGGCGGCGATTCTCGAAGGAGCGCGCGAAACGGCATGAAGGCCACCGTTACCTGAGACGCCTTTTAGAAGCGAAGGGCAACGAATCCCCCTTCCCTGCTTGTTGGTCGATTGCCACCACAGATCGCTAAAGAATCTGATAGCGGGTTTCAACAAGCCAAAGTTATGATTCTCCCGTGCTCAAACAGCGAGCACACCAAGGAGATTAACTTAATGAACGAAAAGACTTGTGCGGCTTGCGACTGCAAGCTCGATGCCAACTCTATCGCAGTCGAGATCGCCGGGAAAGCGGTGGAAGTTTGCTGCCAAGAATGTGCGCAGTTATTGAAGGAAGCGCAATGAGTACGGTTGCCGACCTGACTCTAAAGCACAGCGTGACAACGCGTTCCGGGAAGATTTGCTATGCAGAATCGGGGACCGGGCCGGTGGCGCTGTTCGTCCACGGCGTATTGCTCAACGGGCGCCTTTGGCGCCATCAATTGGCGAACTTGTCCGATATTCGGCGATGTATCGCTGTGGACCTGTTGGCACATGGAGACACGGAAATCGGGCCCGAGCAAGATGTTTCGGTAACTGCCAATGCCAACATGCTGTTAGAGTTCCTCGATGCCCTCCATATTGAACAGGCAGACGTAATCGGCAATGACAGTGGAGGGGGCATTGCGCAGATCTTTGCGGCCACGAATCCTTCTCGTGTGCGGAGCCTCACGCTCACCAACTGCGACACCCACGACAACTGGCCGCCAGATTCATTCAAACCATTCCTCGCGATGGCCGCGTCTGGCGGTCTGAGAGACGCAATCGAAGCGATGCTGACAGACAAGGACTTCTTTCGTTCTCCGCAAGCGCTTGGTCCAGCGTATGAGCATCCAGAACAACTAACAGACGAGACCATCGAGTTCTATCTCCGTCCTTTTCTCGCAAGCGAACAGCGCTTACGCGATTTGGAGCGGTTTTTGGCTGCCTTCGACTTCAAGCATACGCTCGCAGTGGAAGCTCACTTGCGGCAATTGAGAGCACCAACCTTGATCGTTTGGGGCACGGATGACATCTATTTTGACGTGAAATGGTCTCATTGGCTGTCGGAGACGATCCCTGGAACCAGGCGGCGCGTCGAGCTGGACGGCGCACGGATCTTCTTTCCGGAAGAACGCGCGGCGGAATTCAACCACGAACTTCGGGAGCACCTGCTTGCGAGTTCGAATTGTGATCAGTGTTTCGGGTCTTGGTAATTCGGCGCCCCAACAGCACTTGTCGTCACGTTTTTTCGCCCTCGTAATTAAGGGCGAAAGAACGTAAGCGCCGAAGGAAAACATTTGGCGAACAACGAGAAAAGAACAAAACTGAATGCAAATGCGCTTGAAGGGCTTTAAGATTGTGAAATCGCCAAGCGTAACGACTCTATTAGAGATAACTTTGGTCGGGATGAAATCGTATTCGGAAGGGAGGAAATAATGGCATCTGTTGCTCAGCTATCGGTTCAAAGTCTACTGAGTACGGAAACCGTTTCAATCCGTGATGTCATCTGCCTGGGAGAATGCCAAGGACGGGACGTCGAAGAGCATTCGACCTATTCGTTCTTGGTCTTTCCTTATCGAGGAGTTTATGTGCGCCATCTCGGTAACGATGACACAGTAGCGGAAGCAAATCAGGTGCTGTTCTTTAATGAGGCAGAGGGCTACCGCGTCAGCCATCCGATTGCCGGGGGCGATGCCAGCATGGTGCTGGCAGTCAGCGAACCATTGTTGCGCGAGCTTCTTCCGGTCGAACACCTGAGAGGCGACGGAGTCCTCGGCTTTAAGCGACAGCGTCTAGGCATCGACCCTCTTTGCCAAGCACTTGCCGCTCTCCTGCGGTTCAGCTTGAGTCGAAAAACTATCGAGACCCTTGAAGCGGAAACACTGGCCCTGACGCTTGTTCGACGCGCAGTAGGTGAGCGGACCTCGCACGTGCCTCAGGGCAGCATGGGCCGACAAAAGCTGGTGGACTACGCCAAGCTAGTCTTGTCGTCCGATCTTGCGAGGCGTTGGACTCTGGCAGAGATTGCGGCTGAGGTGCGAGCCTCCCCGGTTTACTTGACGCAGGTGTTCCAACAGGTGGAGGCCACCCCTCTATATCGCTACCAACTTCGCCTGAGGCTAGCCCGCGCGTTGACCCTTCTCGGCCACTATGACGACCTAACCTCGCTCGGCTTGGATTTAGGCTTTTCAAGCCACAGCCACTTTACTGCTGCCTTCCGGCAAGCCTACGGTCGAACCCCAACCGAGTTTCGGCAATCTATTGGGCCACGATGATCCCGTATTCCCCGTCGAATGCTAACCACTTCATCCAGATCGCTTGGACGAACCGGAGCCGGTTGAATGCCGATAGTCCGTCTTTGGATTTGACGGCACAAATCCGGGCCGCTACCGGTCCAAGCGGGTATGGAACTTATAAAGCGTATGGTTAGCGAGTTGATTGGACTTCCAATTGTGAGCATGGATGGGGGGATGAAGATGGGAACGGTGAAAGACGTGTTGATCGACACGGACGGGTTAACCGCAACCACCCTGCTTATATCGGGCGATTCCGGAAGGGGCGGTTTGCCGTTCAACAAGATATTGGCAATCGGCCCCGATGCGGTGACCGTGGAATCAGCCAAGCCGATTTTCTGGGCGTCTGCGACGAAACCAGGTCCCGGTCGAGAGGCTCACGAAATTACCGGATTGCTGGTCGTTAATATCTCAGGGTCAACTTTGGGATACGTTCGCGACATCGGCCTCTGCGGCGACCATGTCGATTCACTTGAGGTCCGCTCAGGCGGGGTTCTCGGGGTCGGAGCGAACGACACGCAGATTTCAGTCAAGGAAATTCGAAGCATCGGACAAAAGCTCGTGACGGTAGATGTCCTGACGTTACAGGCGACGGCCTAGCGGATCCGTATCGCATTGGTAACCCTAATCGGTTTATAGTGCTCCTCACACCTTTGGTCTGCCTTGCCATCTTGATTGGGCCGTCCAGAGGTTCAACCCCCAGCCATTTCGCATCCCATGCGTCGCCCCAAGAGGGTAGTCCTCAATGGCCTGACCAACTCAACGATCCGGCTTGGAATCCACGCATCGGATATCTTCTTCAGGCAACTGGAATCGCCGGGCAGGTACTCGTTGGGCCAAAATTGCGGCGGGTCGGTCAAGGGGGGACGCTGGCCGGTAAACCGGTGATCGCCATTTGGTTCACGGGTCAACCCGAAGGGTACGCCGTCTGCTGGCTCACCGGCGTCTTTGAATGCCCCTTATCCCTATAGAATGGATAGACCTGCGGTCCATTTGGTCCCTATTGTGAGGATTGCACCGGCGAGATGCGCAGATCGAAGGATAGCAAGTCATGCGTTCAAGACAAGAATCGTGTTTCGAGAGTAGGTTATAGGGACAATGGAAAAGTCGTTTGCCTTGTGCAACTCTAAGCGTTTACTACCCTTGGCACTGTTAGCGTTGTCCAGCCAGGTCAAGGCTGATGCGGTTGACGATTTCGTCAAGAGCGAGATGAAACGCTTGCAGATTCCTGCGGTTGCTTTTGCGATCGTAAAGAGCGGATCGGTCAGGAGTCAGGCTTTCGGGTTCTCCGATGTCGCGGCGAATAAGGAAGCGAAAGTCAGCGACCTATTCCCTATCGGTTCCCTCACCAAGCAGTTCACCGCGATGGGATTCATGATGCTTGTAGAGTTCGGCAGGGTCGACCTCGAGGACCCGATCACGAAATACCTGACCGACGCCCCGGCCGCTTGGAACTCCGTGAAAGTTCGCAATTTGCTGTACCAGAACTCCGGCTTGCCCGATTACGCATTCGTACCTGGCTTGAGCCAATTCGACAAATACACTCGAGCTAAGTTCATGGAGGCGATGAGCAAGATGCCGCTGGACTTCCAACCTGGCCAAGCTTGGGCTTACAGCAACACGAATTACGCCCTTCTGGGTTGGATCATGGAGGAGGTAACCAAAGAGCCTTTCACCAAGTTTATGGAGGAAAACGTCCTTCGACCAGCCGGAATGATGCACACGGTGTTCGCGGAGAGCGGCGTAGACGTGCCGGGTCTGGCAAAAGGGTATGCCATGCGTCGCCGGGGTCCGGTTGCCATTCCTGGAGAAGCGGCCAGCATCAAATCGGACGGAGCCCTCATCTCGAATATCCCCGATTTACTCAAGTGGGATGAGGTTTTGACCAGTATGCGCCTGCTCAAGCGTAAATCTTATGTGTTGCTTTGGGCACGCGGCGCTCTCAACAGCGGCAGGACGCATTCGTATGGCATGGGGTGGAACGTAAATGTCTCCGGACCCAACGCCTGTATGAGCCACGGTGGCAATAGCGCCGGATACAGTGCAGGAATCATCCGATTTCCAAGGCTCAAACTGAGCGTGATCGTGCTCGCCAATTTGGATCCGGTAGCGGGGGAAGCGATGGCGAGACAGATCTCCGAACTGTGCGAACCCGGCCTCAAAGCGACCCCATTCGCAGCCCAAACCGATGCAGACCCCAAGCGAACCGACCAGATCAAGCTCGCCATCGGCGCCTTGGCCGCAAACAGACCTGACGATACGCTGCTGGAGCCGGAGACTTACGCTCCGATGAAATCGGCAAGGTCTCAAGCCACCGGCCCAGGAATGTGGCGCTTCCTCAAGACGATCGACCAGATGACGTTCGGAGGCGCAAAGGCCCAAGGAGCCGACACCTTCCTGGTCTATCGCATCACCTCCGGCCAGCGCAGCTTCGTCGTCGCCATACTCTGGAGCCCCAAGAACAAAATTGTCGAAGCCACCCTCTCACCCGATGAGCCGCCAGCCCCATCGACAGACAAAACCGGGCTGCGATGAGGATCCCAGGCCCAAAGTTGGCAGGAACTCGTCCTGCGTTAATAGCTCGTCTCGCCGACAGATGGACGATAACGCTCCTGTTGTCTATGCTGCAAACGCTGAGCAGACCATTGGTCTGCGTAACGGTAATCTATCGAAATGATGCGCCTTGGCCAGAAAAGGATTTACGTCCAAAGAAAGTGCAGCCTTGACTAAGGACGTGCGCCTCAGTCCAAACCAAATGGCAATTTCAGCAGCCGATTGTCCCTCTCTCATTGGGACATGCTCGGAGGAGCAAAAAACGTTTCGACCGGCACCGACAATAGCGGGGTTCCCGCCCATGATGCAATCTTAGGACTCCTCACGATCTTATGGCGCTTTGTGAGGAAAAAGCGGGGGACTCATCCGATCAGATCACTGCCACGAGCGTTCGCCCACGAGTGTCGTCACGCAGAGGCATTGCACCAACGACGATTGTCACGTCGCGACCCAGCGCATTGAGCATTTCGGCCAGTTTGTCGATGGAGATGCTCCTAAATCGACCCCGCAGCAATTTCGACAGCGTGGGCTGATCGATGCCCACAATTTCGGCAGCTTGTATCTGGGTGAGCCCCCTGGCCTTGATCGTGTCGTTAATTGTCGACACCAGTAGGGCCTTACGCTCCATATCGTCGGCATTCACGTACCCAAGGCAGTGGTAGACACTACCTGTGGTCCGCTCGACCGTCACGACTTCTTCTTTTTCCCGGGCTGCTGCTTTAGCCATTTACTGTGCTCCTCGCTGGCGGCTTTCGATCGTCGCTCAATCATGTCCTTATCCTGTTGCGGCGTCTCGTTTCCTCGCTTGGACTTCTTCTGGAAACAATGGAGGACGTAGGTCGCCTCCTCAAACTCAACAGTGTAAACGGCACGAAAGGTGTCGGTGTCGAAGTTCGAGATGATCTCAAGGACACTTGCTCCCCCAAATTCGTGGAGCACTTTGGCGTCCCGAGGCATTTTCCCTTGTTGGGCCTCGAACAAATTGTAACCTACATCATCCTCGACATCTTCGGGAAACTCCCCAAGGTCTTTCATGATGGACCCTAGCCACACTATCGCTTTCAGGCCCGCCATTTCTATGAAGTATATACCATATTTTGCAAACTATAATGGATAGTCTCGCACAGGTGCGCAGTGGTCTCCTTCCGGGCGCAAACACACAGCTTTGCTACGCGAGTGGATTATTAAAAACGATGCGGTTATTCATCTGTCGTCTCTGCCATCGAAGAAAAACCCCACAGTGCTGAAGGTCAGTTTGAGACTCAAGTTTGATCGCCAATAGAGACTAAGTGGCTTCCCCACTGCCATATGGTGTGCGGCATGGCAAAGCGGTGGACTGTTCGTAGGATCGAACTCGCGGGGGTAAGCACAGGCTGGGAAAAATGAGACTACTGGTAACAAGTTGCCCAACGGCAAAAAACTAGTACGTGCCATCTGCCTTGAATTTGCGCCCAAAGGCACGCATGACAAACAGAGCCACAAGAGAGCCGACGTACCAGCAAGCGAATAAGGTCAACAGTTGGCTAAAGAGCATGTCTTTGCCTCCAATCAACGACGTTATCGCTTCGTAAAGCGTTAGGAGCCAAATAAAGGACCACGCATCGCGCCATGCCGAACGGTTCAGGGAGTCGACAGCGAAAATCTGGAACTGCTCCATCCCACTCAACATTCGACCTTGCCGTTTTCCAAGGTAGTCCTGGAGTTTTTTCTCCGCCATGAACCCTCGTCGCATTACTAGATGCGCTTCCCATGCATATCTGACTCTCGGTCACGCTTTATCGCATGAGTCAAGTACCTTACACACATAGACCCTTATTCGTCGGACCAACTAATCGATACAAAGACATGATGGCGTCATCGTGAACTGCTCATCTAGTCAATTGATTTCTCTCCTTCTTGTCAAAGCCGATGTGAACACTCTAGGGCCATAGAAACTGGACGGCAAGCACGGGGGAGATCCAGATCGGATCGATTGAGAACTGAAAGGGTTCTTGACTTCAATGCCAGGGACCCTTTGCCTCTGGTTCAAGTCCTCGCACTATATCACCGTACAACGGCGAGCGGACGCCGATGGGATAATGTGCCTGAAACATGGGTAGAGTTGGCTCCGATTTGCAAAGTCCGTTGCGTCCAAAACGAGACCCTAGGTAGGGTCGATGACGTCGCTCCCGGCCATTCGTTTGCCGATCTCGTGGAGCAAGACGGCTTGGCCCGCGTGGTACGACTCGTGCTCGATCACATGGGCAAGGATCCAGCGAAGGGTCATCGTTCCCCATTTGGTCGCTTTGACGTCATCGACCGGCCCGAACGCCTTGACGCTTTCGAGAGTACGAACTCGGACCTTGTCGAGGATGTCGTAGTAGTAGGAAATCGGTTGCGCTGGAGGAGTTGGCCAGCATCCCGCATATTGTTCGATCTCTGCGCTCATGTGGAGTTTGAGTTCCTCGGGGGAGATCGTGCGGCCGAGGCCGACTTCCTCGATCCAGTAAGCTTCGACCTCAGCGATATGGAGGAGGACTCCGCCGATACTGTGCCCGTTGGGCACGGCCTGCCAGGCGATCAGTTTGGGGTCCGGGTCCCCAAGTTCCTCGCGCCATTCGCGGGTCCCGTCTTGGAGGGTTGCAAGCAATGTTCCATATTCCTGCGGATAGTCAGGAAAGGGAGCGATATCATAGAACGTACTACTCATAGTGGCTTGTCTCGCGAGCTTACCCACCGGTCTAGACTTGACTGGGTACCCGAAGATTCCTATGCAGAACTGTAAAGGTACTGAGACGGCCTAAGAACGGATCGACGAGATAATCGAGGACGGATCCAACCAGGAGAAAGTCAGTACCGAATACTCGCCAAAAGAAAGGTTCTTCACCCTCACCGATAAGTTAGTCGGGGGTAGGACCAAGAGAAAAAGGCTACAACTCGATTTGCTCTCGCACAGGCGAATTCGCTTGAAGAGCGAGCATTGATCAGAAGTTAGTTGACTTCTGAATCGAGGCTGAAAAAACATCGGAATAATCCTCAAGGCCGCGCGAAAGCATTTACTTCGCTCTGACGACACAAGTCCGATCCTTGCTCCCACGTTTAGAGCGTAGGCTACGATCCGGCCGAGCGAAGCCCTTTGTATTCTTTTTGTCCTATCCGTTATCGTTTTCAACGCACTGAGACATCCGGGTGGCGCCGGGCTGGGTCCAGAAATTCTGGTTGGTTGGCCCAACCGATTCATGATGGCGACCTATTGCATTTGGCTGCTGATCGTCGCTCGGCGCGTAGTGGAGAAACGGTGACGAATTTGCCAATGGCCGAACCCTCCCTTGCGATCGACCATAGACTTGCCCCGTTTTGAGTTTAGGTCCTCGTCTCCCTTGAGACAGGACTTCGGGGCAAGGCATCGAGTCACTACCTGGTTACGAAATCGTGAGCGTCGCGGATTCCGTAACGCCTCCGAAAGTCGCCGAGAAGGTGGCGGATCCGGCTGGAGGTGTCTTGACCGTCTTGATCGTGAATGCTGCCGAGGTCTGTCCGGCTGCGATTTTGACCGTTGCAGGCGCCGTCGCCTTGGACGAAGAACTATGCAACGTCACGGCAAGTCCTCCGACTGGCGCAGGGCTGGTGATCTTCACCGTTCCGGTTGATGATCCACCTGGAGCAACCGTCGTCGGTGTCAGAGTCAGGGACGTGAGTGCCGGAGGAGTGATCGCCAGTATCGCAGTCTTGGACACTTTTCCGTTCTTGGCGGTGATCGTGGCGAAACTCTGGACAGTCACCGCGGTAGTCGTTACGGAGAACGTTACTGAAGAAGAACCGGCCGGTACGGTCACGGTCTTGGGAATCAAGGCGGCCGAAATGCTGCTGGAAAGAGAAACGACAAAGCCGCCGGTATAGGCGCTGCCACTTAGAGTTACGGTTCCGGTGGACGCACTCCCGCCCGTCACACTCGATGGGCTTATGCTCACTAGGGCCAGGGCTGCGGGAGAGATCGCTAACGACGCAGTCTTTGAGGTTCCGTTGAGAGTCGCGGTGATCTTGGCAACCGTCGAAGCATTAACGGAATTGGTTGTGATCGTAAAGGTGGCGGACGTCTTGCCCGCATTCACGAGTACAGTCGAGGGCACAGAGGCGGAAGAGATTGAGCTTGAAAGCGATACGGCTTTACCTGTTGCCCCCGCTGGTCCTGAGAGCGTCACGGTCCCGGTAGAGGTCCCACCACCACCGATACTCGTCGGGTCCAGGTTCAATGAGGTCAGAATCACCGGATTAATGGTCAAATTCGCCGTCTTCCCAAGTGCGCTACCTCCCGCAGTGAGGATCGCCGTGGTCTGAGCGCTCACACTGTCCGTAACGACGGTGAACGTTCCGGTCGAGGAACCGCCCGGCACGATCACCGAAATCGGCACGATTGCATTGGAGTTATTCGAGGAGAGAGCTACCGATAAGCCACTCCAAGAGGCAGTGACGTTCAGCGAAACGGTTCCCGTGGAGGCAGCTCCCCCGACCAGCGAATTCGGCGAGACAGACATGCTCTGGATCGGACAAGAGATAATCGACCAAATCATCCCGGACCCATCGCCACCGGAACCATCACCGTTGGGTCCACCATAAGCAGCTGGTCCATACAGGTTGCCTGCGCGATCGAAAGTTACTCCGCCCCATGGATGAGCTCCATCCGGACCTGCCAGGCCGTTTGCAACGGCCACCGTGCCGCCAAAGTCATGGAGATCCGAGTAGGTTCCAGCTTTGGTAATTTCCCAAACCATCCCCGCCGCATACCCGGACCAGATGTTCGGCCCACCGTACGCGGCAGTTCCATAGAGATTTCCAGACGAGTCGAATGAGACGCTAGCATAGGGGTTGCGCCCGTCTGGGCCTTTTATGCCGTTGGCGATTGTCACCGTGCCGCCAAAATCATGCAGGTCGAAATAGATCCCCGCTTCGGCGATCTCCCAAACCAACCCTTGCCCGTTAGCCCCGCCTCCTACCGTTGTTCCATACAGATTTCCGGAGGCGTCTAGCGAAACACCGCCATAGGGAGTTTCGCCGTCTGGGCCTTGATTGCCACCCGTGTTCGTAACGTCGCCGCCGAAGTCGTGCAAGTCGATGTAGGTTCCCAGCTTGGTAATCTCCCAGACTAGTCCGGATCCGTTCGCGCCAGCCTTACTCGCCGTCCCGTACATGTTTCCAGCCCCGTCAAAGGTCACTCCAGCAAAGCTCACGCAACCGTCTGGGATCTGAACGCCGTTGGCGACCGTCAAGGTCCCGCCGAAATCGTGCAAGTCTCGGTAGGCGCCGCTCTTGGAGATTTCCCATATATTTCCGGAGCCATCGACCCCGCCACCAAAAGGACCTCCAGCGCTGGTCGTGCCGTACAGGTTGCCTTCCGTATCAAGAGTGACGCCACTGCACGGATTCCCTCCGTCTGGCCCTCCAGAACCATTTGCGTTCGTGACTAAACCACCGAAGTCGTGTAAGTCGATGTACTGACCGCCATTGGCAATCTCCCATACGATTCCGCTCACGCCTTCGCTGCCGTTACCATTCGGCCCCCCGAAGAGAGCGGTGCCAAACATGTCTCCGGCGCCGTCGAATGTAACACCTCCGTAGGGAATGTCCCCGTCTGGACCTTGCGAGCCGCTGGCGTTTGTTACCGTCCCACCGAAGTCGTGCAAGTCGAGATAATTCCCTGCCGTAGTGATTTCCCAGACCAGACCTCGGCTATACCTCCCACCAGATGCCGAAGTTCCGTACATATTTCCGACACTATCGAAGGAGACACTGGCCCACGGACCCGACCCGTCAGGCCCCATCGAGCCGCTTGAATACTTAATCTTGCTCCCAAAGTCGTGTAGATCCGTGTAGGATTTATACGCTTGAGCGTTGGCGACCTGAATGGCAGCAACTAGGAGCGTGGTCAAAGTGCAGCACTTACTCATGAAAGATCTGGTTCTCATGGCGTCACCGTTAGGGTTGTCGTAACCGCTGTCTGCCCCGAACTCCCGGTAAGCGTGACGGGGGTCGTGGCCAATACCTTCTTGTGCGCGACTTTGAAGGTGGCGCTGGATTTGCCAGCCGGGATGGCGACGCTCGCAGGAACGGTTGCCGCCGAAGTCATTGAACTAGAAAGGGTTACGACGATCCCACTAGCGGATGCCGGTCCCGACAAGGTCAAGGTTCCGGTTACGGCAGTTGTCGAACTACCTTTGACCGAATTCGGCGATACGCTTATGGAGGACAGTTCGGCAGGCTGGAGCGTTAGAACGGCTTGCTTGGAGGTTGAACCGAAACTTGCCGTAATCGTAACCGTCTGCGTGCCCGCCACCGGCTTGTGCGTCAACGCGAAGGTCACGCTTTCCGATCCACTTTTGAGAGTAACGGTCGTCGGCACGGTCACCAACTTCGCATTCGAACTGGCCAGGGTCACTTTATCGCCGGCGGATGGCGCCGGTCCTGTAAATGTTATCGTTCCGGAGACCGATGCGCTGGAACCGCCTACTACGGAAGTTGGCGACAGGGTCAGTGTTGCCAACGTTGCGGGTTGGATCGTGAACGACCCCGATTGCGTCGTCTGACCGAACTTGGCGGTAACGGTGGCAGTCTCGGGTGCGGCTACCGTCTTGGTGGTTACCGAGAAAGTCGTGGAGGAACTCCCGCCCGGGACGACTACATTTTCGGGAACCGTCGCGTCTACCGCAGAGAGCAAGATAGTTGTTCCTCCAGGTGGCGCCAGTCCGCTCAGCTTAACGGTGACGGTTACCGGATTGCTGCCGACTACCGAGGTCGGGTTGGCCGTGACGCTCGTTAATGTGGCTGGCGTGATCGTCAAAGTCGAGTTCTGGCTCGCACCTCCCAGCGTTGCCACGATCGTTGACGACACCGAACTCGATTCGCCGAATGTTGTCACAGTGAACGTTGCGCTGGATGCGCCTGCAGCGACCGTCACGCTTGCAGGAACGGTTGCCCCACTACCGGAGGAACTGAGATTCACTGTCGTTCCTCCAGGTCCGGCTGGACCATTCAAGATTATCGAGCCCGTCGATGAGTTTCCGCCGACAACCGAACTTGGTGAGAGAAACAGATTTCCCAAGGTAGCCGGTACGACCGTAAGGATCGCCGACTTGGTGGACCCTGCAAGCGCCGCACTAATCGTGACCGCTGACGATGCGGAGACCGCGATGGTATGGACGGTAAACGTCGCCGAGGTCGCGCCCTTACTAACAGTAATCGTGGCAGGAACGATGACGCCGGCGCCGTTCGAAGACATATTCAAGGTCGCGGTGCTTGCTTCAACCGGCGACGCAAAAGTCACGGTTCCCGTCGTGCTGCTCCCACCGGTCAAAGTAGAGGATGAAAGCGTCACGGACGTCACCGGGGGATAGCTCAGCACGCGGGCGACAAATCCAGAGAAAATCATCGTTCCCCAGCCAGTCGCAGTATCCCACCCAACGGTCGCATTCGATGCGGAGCCGTTAGGCAGAGTCCCATTGTTTCCGGACGTGATGTCGTAGAAAACGCTTGGGTCTCCATTGATCGAATAAATGAGGTCCTGAATTCGTCCGAGACGTTGATAGCCATTGCTGTCGGGAGGAAGACCGCCGTTCGCGATGATCGCCTGTTCAGAGGCGGCAAGCGCTCCCGCAAATGTTGGGCTCGCGCAGCTGGTTCCACCCCAACCCGCCTGCAAACCACCGTCGATAAAGACCTCATACCCAGTTCCAGGATCGGCGTCTAAAGCCACGTCGGGAACTAGCCGAAACGGAACATTCGTGGGTACTCCATTGCCCTTCTGATAGGTCGGAAGCATGTTGAACGGGTCCGAGTTCGGCACCCAGCCGCCGCCGCTACTCCCGTTCCAAACCACCTCCGAAATGCGGTTGCCCGCGGCATCTGTGGTCACGCTCGTTCCTCCGACGGAACAGACCTCCGGATCTTCGTCCGGATAATACAGATTTGCCATTCCCTGAGCACCCCAGTCTCCGGAGGCGCACACATAGGTAATTCCCTGTGCGCTCATGGAAAGGTGCAGATCGTGCGCCGCCACGAACAACGGTGCGGGACCATTCCAAGCGTAACTTTCGGTGATCAGGTCGGCACTATTGTCGTCTGCCTCCTGGGTGAGAACGCCGAGGATGTCGGAATTATTGGCGTTGTCGTAAAGGATCAGGTGGCACAGAGGCGCCATCGCGAGGACGGTTTGAATATCGATGTCGCACTCGACCTCGGCGCCGCTAGAGACCTCGCCATTCGCCCCATCGATCGACACGACAGTCACGTTTGAACCGATGCCCTTTGCCGGAGTCGGCAAGTTCCACTGCACGTATTCCAGCGGAATATTGAAAAGCCCGTACGTGGTCCAATTCGAAACGGCAACCGTACGGCCTTGTCCGAAATACGCCTCGTTGTATAAAGGAGTGACGCTGTAAAGTGTCCGAAGCTGATCGGGTACCAAAGGTTGTGCTGGCGTCGGCCGGGTGAAATTCTCAAGCCCTCCAATGTACTGCACATAGGAACCGATCGAAGCCGGCACGCTTGGGGGAGTCGTCGATGAGAATGGGATGCTTAGAGAGGAAACACCTGCCAAAGTGGCTGAAAACTCCCTGATCGATACGTGAAAAGCGGATTCGGCTTGCGCGACGGTCGCATCGGCGAGAATCGAAAGGCGGTTCTTTCCAACGAGCCGGATTTTCATTCCTTGAGAGGCCAAGTAGTCAGACACTTTCTTAACCGAAGAAGCAGGCAATCCGAAGCGTGACCCAACTTGGTCGGGCGTAAGGAACTTTCGGTAATCAGGACTTTGGGGATTTGAGACGGAGTCGACGAACTTCTGCATCCCGACCGGGTCGGCGTATGGCATCGCCATCGAAATGTGCAAGATATCCGTCGCAGGTTTAGGTCCGATCGGAGCTGTTGTGAGAGCCTGCTTGGGTACGTCCTGTGAGAGTACAACCCACTTGGCTTGGGGCGCTTGGCACTCGGCAACTGCCGTAACGGTCAGAAAAACAAACAAAAGTAGTTGACGACTTCGGTGATTTGTCATAGCCTTTGCCGCAGGAGTCACGGGCCTGTGGCTCTAACCGGAAGCTTACGACCACCACACATCGGGATAACCGGCCTCTACAATGAGGATCAAAAAACCGCAAGAAACCGCCCCAGCCAAATTAGCAGTTTGTTCCCCGATTTTGTTCTTGCCGCACCGGATTCCGATCCCATGCCATGCCACTATTCACGACTCCGATCGCATTCTATTGAATCATGATGGAACGACATTGGAGGCGGAATACAGATGACGACCCAGGGCTGGCAGGTGTCGCCTCCCTTGGGGCTGAATTGGACCGACCTCGCATGTTGCTAGTCACATCGCTTGCAATGCAGACTGCGACTCCGTCCCAGCATTAGTTGCATAACCAAAGATTCCTCTCCTACCAAAGGCATCGGCTACATCGATCTGCTGTTATCAGCGAGCAAATGCTGACCAACTGCCTGAGGTGAAATCATCCCCAAGAGGACAATGAAGATTTTCGAAGGGCGGCATCCTAATACAGCTTATCTAGTGACGCTATCGATAATCTCATGCGAGGATTCATAGTCTCTGGTCTGAACTAGATTGGCTGACACGGACTCTCTCATTTTCGGACTAGCCCCCGGATCATTCGTCACCAGCTCCTCCCACCGCGAAGCCGTTGCACGGCATGTTGTAGCCTCACAGGATTAAGTCAAGCGAGTCGAAAGCGCCAACAATCCCAACGAACTTTGCCGCTCACATGGTGGTTTTGGCACGTAAGATCCATCGGATAAGCAGTGGTCTCAACGCCTTGATGGAGTTTCTGAACCTAAGGTCGCGCAAGGGAGGGAGGGATCTCCAGTTCGGTTCGCCACGGGCCCCTGACCTGAAAAACGAATGAATGTCGACCATCCTGAAACCAATAAAACCGCCTCCGGTGTCCAGCAGCTAGAGTCTCAAGGCGACTGTACATGGTGAACCGCCCAAGATGCCGAATTCCTTAACTACTTGCACCTCAGGTAATCCAGTGCTTCGTGGGTGGTTCCAAGCGCGTGGGCCAAGGTCTGCTCCCATCCTAGACTAGCCCCTTCAGCCCAAACGGCGTCAAACAACTTGGTTCCGATGAGATTCTTTGCGGTCTCGAGATTATCTTCAAAGGCAGCCCGCTCATGGATGGGTTTCTTAAACCTGTGGTGTTCCCTTATAGTGCAAGCGGCAGCCCATAGGTAGGCAGCCTTCTTCGCATTGCCAAGTGCCAAAAACAGGTCAGCCAACCCATCGAGTCCCGATGCCAAATTTGACATCAAGCGCAAATCTCCGCACGTCTCCAAGCAAAGCTTCAAGTTCGCGAGGGACGAAGCGTAATCGCCTATGCAGCGCCACACGTGGCCAAGATCTAGGTACAGAGCAGCCATACGCTCCCGATCTCCAATATCAGACGCGACAGACAGGGCTTCTTCATAAAGCGATTTGGAACTGCCATATTCACGCTCCATGTATTCAACATTGCCCAAGTAGTTCAATGCGAGCGAGATGCCTTGACTATTGCCCAAGTCCCGAAAGAACCCCAAGCCACTGACAAGGGAGGCTTTCGCCAAAGAAATGTCACCCTGTTGCATGGATGCATAGCCAAAATGACAGAGCACAATGGCCTGACCGCCACGTTCTCCCAGTTCTCGAAACAGTTGTTGTGCTTCATTTCCAAAAGCCCTCGCTTGTTCATGCGCATCGACGTCGATCGACATTCTCTGCAACGTTGCTAAAGCAAGAGCAATGCCTCCCTTATCTCCAATCTCACGACTCTGCCTCAAACTCGTTTCGACCAAGACTCTCCCTGCCGCAAGGTCATGAAGGGCCGCAAATCGTCCTAGCCACAGGGCCGCCTTTGCGCGCACCGGAATCGCGCCTCCAACGGACTCAGCACGATTCATTACCCGTAGAAGATGTTCTTGACCTTCGACAAAATATCCGCGGATATACCAAAATCGGCCCAAGGATCCGGCAAGGCGTAGGCCCTGTTCCACCGCGTCGTCAGCCAAGCACCAAGAAAGTGCCGAACGGATATTGTCGTGTGCATTCTCCAATCGTTCCAACCAGATTCTCTGGTCACGACCAACCAGATTTCGTTCGGCCCGCTCAGCCAAGGAGACAAATGCCTCCCGGTGCCTTGCGATGGCAGTCGGAAAATCCTCTCCGGTTTGCAACCGGTCGAGAGCGTAAAGTCGAACGCTTTCGAGCAAGCGATAGGCCATCTCGCCAGCGCACCTTTCAGAGATCACCAAAGCCTTGTCGGCGAGAGCCGCCAACACGTAAAGAACCTCCCACTCCGCGATATCCCCTCCAGCACAGACAAATTCAGCCATCTCGGCGGTCCCCGACCCGGAAAACACGGAGATTCGGCGCAAGACGCGTTTCTCCTGATCGCTAAGGAGGTCGTAACTCCAGTCGATAAGCGTGCGCAGCGTCTCCCTTCGAGGCAAGGCTGTGCGCCATCCGCTTGCTACCATTCGAAATCGTGCTACCAACCCAGAGTTGATTTCCTCCACCGTCAGCGATCGTATTCTTGTGGAAACCAGTTCAATCGCCAGAGGAATGCCATCCAGCATCGAACAGATCTCTGCCAGAGCGGGGGCGTTCTGCTGGGTAACCTCGAATTTCGGGTTCACAAGCGAAGCACGTGCGATGAAGAGTTGAACGGCATCAAATTGGCTGACACTCTCGGCGGAACCGCCCGATCCTGGGTCAGGGATCGCAAGCGACGGAACTCGAAAAACCTGCTCTTCATTAACGCCCAAACTCTCTCGGCTCGTCAATAGGATCTTAACGGTCGGGCAGGACTGCAGAATCTCGGAAACGAACTGCTTGACTACGCCCGCTAGATGATCGCAAGAGTCGAAAATGAGAAGGAGGCTCTTTGCGTTTAGCGACATGACAAGCGCATGTTGAAGGGATTGCCCTGGGCGCTCGGTAATATCGAGCACTCTAGCCACGGAAGCAATGAGTGCATGGCGATCCACGATTGGAGCCACTTCAATGAGCCAAGCTCCATCAGGATATGCGGGAAGGCACTCGTCGGCAAGTTTCAGAGCCAAGCGTGTCTTACCACTGCCGTCGGCGCCTGTGAGCGTCAACAATCGCGTTTTGTCGAAAAGTCCGATCGCATCAATAATCTCAATCTCGCGACCAATAAATAAAGTGCTCCTGATTGGCAAATTACCGAGTCGCTCCCGTCTGTCTAGTTCCTTTAGGGAAGGAAAGTTGCTTTCGAACTCCGGAAACTGAGCTTCAAATAGGCAGTCGCTACGGCCCAAGCCAGGAATGAAGTGATAGCCGAGATCTTTCAGGGTGCAGCCATCGGGGAGTTCGTCGTGGACCAAACTATGGGTGACCGTTGTAAGCACGATCTGACCGCCATAGCCCATACAAAGAAGTTCTTCGATCGGGCTCAACGCTCGACTGGAGTAGTCATCCTCGGAAAGGTCAGCATCACAGGTGTGGAGCGCCATTTGCACCTTGATCTTCAATGGAGCCGGCCAGACCTCCGAGATCACTTCCTGTTGCGCCTCCAATGATGCGCGCAAGGCATCGGGAGCGGTGTGAAATGCCGCACGGAAGCCTGCCCCGACGGTTCTGAACAGATACCCATCGTTCTGCTCGATCACTTTGCGTAGGATCGTGTCGTGACGGGCCAGGGCCAAGCGCATCGCCTCGGGGTGCTCCAGCCAACTCCGAGTGCCATCCTCTATTGCCGTAAAAAGGAATGTTAGGGTTCCGGAAGGAGCAGTCATAGGCATCAGACGTTGCCTCGCGAAGCAAGTTTACACTGTGTTATTTGCAAATATCGAGTGACGGAGAATAAGCCAGAAGTTACGACCGCATCTTGAAATTACTGACAAGGAAGAAGTCAAGTACCTGTGATTAACATGGATTGAGTATGATCTACCCAACTTCAGTAGACATTCAAGGAGACTTACCCTGGAAATTCCGATTCAAACCGTTGTGCAATACGCGTACGCTACTCCCGAGGAAGTGACAGTCGATCAGACGACGTCTCCCGACGGAAGTACCGTCGTTCTCAATTTCTCAAATGGAGTCAGCGTCACCATCATAGGGCCGCCGGGCTCTTCCGTAGTTCCTATTGAAGTCTTACCCGGAGGGTAACTTACCGAGACGGTTATAGAGCCACGTTCGATGATCGGGATGGTGAATATACGTCTCGTCAATATTGATGAGTGATGGCGCGGCAACCAGCGAGCAACACTGGGTAGTCGCGCCAGATCCCGAGCAGCCATCGTGATAAACGAGGATGAGGCAGAGGTTCCCCTGAAACCAACCTGAGAGAGGCTATGCCTTTTGGGCCTGTTCGACCGCGTAATCCCATTTCATCAATCGGCCAGTTTCCCAAGCGGCGCCGAAGTCTTGTAGGCCGAGTAAGGATCGTGCCTGCTCGATTTGTTCGTCGTGACGTACTCTCAAATATGGGCGCCGATGGTCTCTCTGAGAACTTCTGCAGCCCCCCAAAGCTGGACTGCCAATTGGGTTCTGCTTTGGGCCAAAAGGAATGCAGCGGCTCCTTCCAGCCCTTCCGCTATGCCGAGCCTATTCCCCAATTCGACTTGAAGACGCAGACTCTCCGTAAGATGCTGCCGAGCCTCACCGTATTCGTGAAGCGAAACGGCTGCGCATCCCAAGCCAAAGAGCGAATAGGCTATCCCAATGGTGGATCCCATGTCTTGATACATTTCCAGGGCTTCCTGAAGATGTGCTTGCGCGTGGTGATAGTCAGTTTGGAATAGACCCACTTCCGCAAGATTGCAGAGGGAAGAGGCGATTATGTTCTTTTCTCCTAATTCACGGCCAAGTGCAAGAGCGGCCTCACATTTGATCTTTGCCGTGTCGAAATCACCAAGCGTGATGGAGACGATGCCTAGGTTGAGGAGTTGTGAAGCGGCGCCAGGTTTATCGCCTAACTTGGTGAGCAGCCCCTGGCACTCTTCCAGTAGAGCCCGAGCTTGGCTGTAGTCTCCCTCACGCATGGCCACTAAGCCCAACATCTGTAGGGTCGCGGCAAGGCCACTTGAATCATCGAGATGTCGATTGAGATCGAGGCTTTGGGAAAGTGCTTCTCGCGCGGCTTGATATTCGCCTTGAACATAGGCCAAACGTCCAGACCCAAGCAACGCTCTCGCACGTGGCAGTGAGATATTCTGCGCACCCGGGCGATCCAAGGCCCTTCTCAGATGCTCGCGGCCTTCGCTCCAAAAGCCGCGAAAGTACCAAAATCGCTCTAACGCGGAAGACAAACGAAGCCCACGCTCATCGCCGTTTGATTCCTGTGCACACCATTCTAAGGAAGATCGCAGGTTGTCATGCTCCCTCTCCAACAGATCGAGCCACCGACGCCTCTGAGTGGATTTGACATGGGGTTCCGCCTCTTCGGCGAGAGCCAAATATGTTTCGCAATGTCGTGTCTTGACTCGGTCAATATCGCCGCTCGCTTGAAGAATCTCAGCACAGTAGTGGCGCACGGTTTCATGCATGCGATATCGTACGGAACCCGAGTGTTCGTCTACGATTACAAAAGATTGGTCGACTAAATCAGAGATTAGGTCGGCGACTTCTAACTCTCCGATACCATCTCCCCCGCATGTGTTCTTGGCGGATTCAAGCGACCACCCGCCCGCAAACACTGAAAGTCGATTGAGCAAGATCTTCTCGTGTGGATCCACCGTATCGTAACTCCAGTCGATCAGCGCGCGAAGAGTCTGCTGTCGTGGCAACGCGGCCCGATTGCCACCGGTGAGGCGACGAAATTGTCGTTCCAATTGGTCATTGATCTCTTCGACCGTGAGGGACCGGATGCGGGCGGAGGCTAACTCAATCGCCAAAGGTATCCCATCCAAACGAGCACAGATTTGTACGAGCGACGGCGCATTTTGGAGAGTAACCTGAAAGTCGCCCTTAACGAGCATCGCTCTATCAATGAAGAGACGAACCGCTTCAAAGTAGCTCACGCTTTGGGGCGTGTTCGGCTTACTTAGGTCCGGAAGTGCCAACGACGGCACCCGGTATATCTGCTCACCTGGGCAGCCAAGTGCTTCGCGGCTAGTCACTAGCATGGTCACCCCCGGGCAGGAACTTACGATGAATGAAGCCAATCGCGAAGCCATGACGACCATATGCTCGCAGTTATCCAGAATGACCAAAAGGCGCTTGTCTCCAATCCCCTGGATCACGGATTCTTCCGGCGATTTCCCAGGTTGCTCTGGTATTCCAAGGACGTGCGCCACGGTTGCGGCGAGCAGTCTATCATCTGCCAACGCAGCAGCTTCAACGAGCCACACTCCATCTCGATACTCTTCCAGAACATCGGCTCCGAGTTGCATTGCTAAACGGGTTTTTCCGCTTCCCCCCGCGCCAGTCAGAGTCAACAGATTCGACCCTTTAAGAAGGGCTCTTATGTCAGCGATCTCCTTCTCACGTCCGATGAACGAAGTGGTCTGAACAGGTAAGTTGTTTCGAAGTTCCGGACTGCTCAAAACCTTTAGGTGGGGGAAGGCGCTGGAAAGCCTTGGATGCTCCAATTGGAACACATGCTCAGGTCTACTTAGGTCTCTAAGACGTTGCTCCCCAAGGTCTTTGAGAGAGCATTCCGCGGGAAGACGGTCCCGAATTAACTCGCAAGTGACTTTCGAAACGAGGATCTGCCCACCGTAACCAGAAGCCAAGAGACGTGCGATTCGGTTCAATGGCTTGCCAAAGTATCCGTGATCTCGTATTTCGGCAACTCCCGTATGCAAGGCCATACGCACTTTAGCAGAGAGAGAGCCTGGCCATGCCTCCGACGCCGCTGCAGTCTGCACGGCAAGCGCAACTTGCATGGCCTGATGCGCGGTATGAAAAGCGGCGCAAGCCACGTCTTCCCTGTTCTTAAAGCTGTATCCGGCACTTCGCTCAATTTCATCGGCGAGAATCGCGTCGAACCGAGTCGATGCTGCGTGCATCTGTTCGGGGTGCAGTTCCCGTAATCGGTTCATACCGTCAATCTCGGCAAAAAGGAAGGTGACGGTTCCAGAAGGTACTACCATTTGCTGAGTGGCCATCGCAAATCGCCGCGACTATTTGCAATCGAGTTTACTCGCCGATTGCCACAGCGTTCTAACTTAGGCTGATTGAGACGCGAATTTGATGCTTCACAAATATAGCGATCTTCTCACTCTCTCAAAGTGACCCTTTAACCAAGTCAGCAAGCCAACGACAGGCGGCGGTTAGCTGGTAATCGGCGGTGTGACGAACCCGAAGTTCTCTTCCACCGAACCCTGGATCCACCCTTCGCTAAGTAGGGCCTCTAAGACTTCCAGAATATGCAGGAAAAGCTCCTTCTCTGTGGCAACCAGAAATGGCTTAGCTCCGTTCGTAATATGGGTGATGATCCGTTTGACATCGCGATGTTCTCTGAGAGCCGCTAGAACGAATTTGTTGATTCCATCTTGCCGAAGGGTGAAGCTGCCTCGCCGATACGTCGGCACTTGCTTGATTCTGCCTTGTCGATAAGAAGCGAGTATTTCAGTGGTGGCCCCATCGAGGTTTAGCTTGAGACAGTTGTATTTCGCGATTTCCCAATCCGCTGATGTTCCGCTAAAGCGCGTGAGTGCGCGCTTTACCGCCGATATCCGATAGGTTCCGGCGGCCGGATGCGGATCCCACGTGTCGTCTGAAAAGCCACCCGATCCCAGCCAACGAAAAGCCTCGTTAGCGTCCAATCTTAGCCCAGCGCCTTGAGCGATCTCTGAACAGTACTCCTTGAGATCGGTAAACAGGCCATTTGCCGAGTACCAATAGTCCGCAAACCGGATGTGATTGGCGATGTTCTGTTTTTGGGTGCGATTGTATTCTTCTTTGATCCACTTGGGGTCAAGTTCCCGACGCTCAAGTTCGAGGATCGAATAGGCCACTTTACGAGAGCCGACCATAGCCAGAGTGATCCCGGCGGACAGGATCGGGTCTGCGAAACCGGAACTATCGCCGGCAAGGAACCAGTTCTCCCCTGCGACTCGGTCTGAAATGTAGCTCCAATCCCGGTCGGAGTGAAGCAGATTCTCGGCAGTGGCGTTCTCCAACAGCTTGGAGATGTGGCCCTCCTCCCGAATCGCCCGTTTATAGATATCCTCGCGGGACAGTCCCGAATTCTTAAAGTATTCGGCAGGGGTCACCAGACCCACTGACGATCGCGTCTCACCGATCGTTATGAACCAAAGCCATCCCCATCCGAGACTCATGATCTGGATATGGGTGCCATGGACGCCGTCCCGCTTCGCCCAATCGGCGCCCTGCCAATAGTCATAGATGGCGATGTTTCTTAGCGCCGACGGAGACTCAATGGGAACGTCGAACGCACGACGAAGAATGCCGCTGACTCCTGACGCGTCTACGTAATGCCGGGCAACCACTCGTTCGTCATGAATCTCGTCCGATTCCACCTTGAGTTCGGTGACTCGGTCTCCATCTTTGAGAATTTGAACGACTCGGCAGTTCTCGAACACCCGGCACCCTGCCTCCCGGGCATGATCCAAGAGGATCTTGTCGAAGATGCTACGGTCAACATGAAATGCGGTTTTGGCTCTCTGGCCCTTAAAGAGGGCAGGTCTGCTCGCATTCTCGTATCGCTCACCGGGAATGAAGGAAAAGTCGAAAAACTCCCTACTCGTGCCCCACCGCAGGGTGGCGCCCAACTTGACCGGGAATCCCTCCTCCTCTATTTTGTTCCATACGCCAATCTCATCGAGGATTCGGGTGCTGGGCGGTAGAAGGCTCTCCCCGACATGCTCCCGAGGGAACTCCTCTCGTTCAAGGATTACCACTTTGAGGTGAGGCATGTATTTCCTAAGCAGGCACCCGACAGTAGTTCCGGCCGGTCCGCCACCAATAACGGCCACATCACACTTCATTCGGTTACTCCCCGTGGAAACTCCAATTCCGGCCTCATGCTCCGATCTCCGGGAACTATCGCGGAGGGCACCGGTAGCTTCTTGGGCGCCCAATCAGCTTTCAGATTGGCGCCGCACCCTATTTCGAGTCGGCTACTTGAAGTGAATCGCATCGTGAATCGCTGACAACAATGACAGATTTCCTCGGGCGTCCTGATTAAGGGACCAGATCATGACCCCACCGAGGCCCTGCTCAAGGACATATTTGCTCTTTGCCTGAATCGTCGGGATGCCGTTGTACCAAACCGTACTTCCCGCTTGATCCGAGCTTTCTGATCCCGGGAACTTCTCCACGATTTGGGCAAATGTATAGCCGCCTTGGTTGAATGCATCACCGAAGCCCCAACCGTAAAACGGAACGCCCAGTACGAGCTTCGTCTTTGGAACTCCTCGGCCGATCCAATACTCAATACACCCTTTTGCGTAGTCAAGCGACGAGTGCTGTCCAGGATGCTTGGGATCCCAGGGGCCAGTCGCGTCGTAGGCCATGACGTTCACATAGTCGAAGCTGCCTAATGCCTTACTTGTGATCTGGTCGCCGCCAAACCACCGGGACACAGCGGCCGTTAAAAGCTTGCTGTCCGACTTGAGCGCCTTCGCGAGATCAGCTACCAACGACGCGTAACCCTTATCGATTGCCGGACCTTCCAAATCAACGTCCAATCCATCCAGTCGATTGTCGTCCACATATTTGACAAGAGATCGAACAAAGGAACTGCGCTTGGCATCGCTCATCAGGTCGAAATACCTCTCCCGCTGAGTCGCGTCCGTCGAAGCAAAGCCGCCTCCAATCGAGATCAACACTTTGACCTTGTTCTTGTGAGCACGCTCGACTAACGGCTTGATATGGGGAGGCACGGACATTGTGCCATTCGTGTCCGTTGGGTTGGCAAATGCAATGTTCAGATGGGTGATTTTAGGGTAGTCAACCTGGTCGGCAACGTCCGGCGTGTCGTCTCCGTCTTGGACGTAGCCGATTACCGCCTTGCTCAGGTGGTTCTGTATTTCGTGCATGGGACCACTCGCCTCCCACCACCCATTCGGCAAGAGGAAAACTAGACTGTATAAGGCAATCATTTTATGTCCGGTTCGCCATGATATCCGATCTATCGATAGGAGTCATGACAACTTGTCACGCTAGGATGCCCTTGGCACGAAGTCGGATTCATTTAGCGACCGACCGTGATCAAATGTACAGCGATCTCAGTGAATGTGGTGCTCGGAGGGCTCAAGGCTCTCATCGCGGCTTGAATTCGCTTGGTCCCGCCCCACTTCCTGAACTCTCGATTACCCGCCCGGTCGATAAGATTCTGAGTAAGCGGCCACCGTTGATTTTGGTTCCACCGCCATGCCGATTTGGGAAACACAAGATAGAAGAGGTCGTTGCGCCCTTCTCCCGGTGAAGATTTTCCATCGACCGCAGGAAGCCCCAAGCGTTGAAGGGTGGCCAGCGAAGCCTCACCGGATTCCGTCCCTGGTCCCACATCTCCGTAGACGGCAAAGGCGTACTTGTTGGTGCTAGGATCGAAGACCACAACAAGGTCCCCTAGGTCCACATCAGAAAAGAACCCGTCCGGCAAGACCACATACTGGATCTTGGTAGCATCCAAATACCGAGCCGGATCAATAGGCGGCAGCGCTTCGTTTTCAAGGCTCGTTTCCGAAAGATAGTATCCCTTGAACATTCCATCCGGTTGAATGTAGGGCGCTCCATTCACATAAACAACGACATTAGGCGCCGGCGGCTCTATGAGGGCCCCATTGGGAAGGCCGTCCTTGCGCTTGCCGCCTGCCGAGTCGATGACGTCAAGCGCCAAATCGTCGTTGTCTGGGTGGTATGCATTGGGAGCGCCATCGACATCGCAACTCATCTTGGTTTGGAAGAACATCCCTTTAGTTCCCTTCATCCGATAGACGACGACGCTGTGGTCGCTATTTCGATAATTCAATTGCCTGACCGCTTCATAGAGTGGTGTATGGGGGACATTTACCTGAGGAGGAAGCCAAAACATGCCTTATTTTACGCCGTGATACTAAATGCCATTTATGGGGACCCATTACATCTTGCTCAACGTTCGCAAATCACCCTCTGAGTCATGGATTTCCGTGTTAGAATGAACCCAAGAGGTCCATTTCGCGCAATGTTATGCGGCTCGCAATAAACGGCAATCAATGCACGATATCAACGACGATTCGGTACTTCGGTGTTTTAATTGAGAATTTAGGCATGCCTTTACCGGTTGGGAAACAAGCGTGCCAGTAAGTACTCCACTAGTAGGTGAATGATGAGAAAGGGATCTAAGCGAGCATTTACGCTCATCGAGTTATTGGTTGTTATTGCGATCATCGCAATTCTCGCCGCGATTCTGTTCCCCGTCTTTGCTCAAGCCAAGCGCGCGGCTAAGGGGACCGTTGCAATCAGCGGCGCCAAGCAACTGGCGCTTGCCCAACTCATGTACAGCAATGACTACGACGACTATTTTGCACCGGTCGTTGAGTTTGACAGCGACTGGGCGGTGTTCCCGTTCTCGTACTTGGCTCAACCGTATATGAAGTCGTGGGGCATCCTCTTGGACCCAACCGGCCCGATTAGCATCGACCAAGTCCTTTCGGACGAAACGGGCGGGCTTGACTTTCAAATTTACGGCCTGTGGGGCATGCCCCCGGAACGGGCTGCCACGATCTCGACGTCTCCAAGTGACTGGGTCATGGGCAACGAGCCGATTGGCCAGGCCTTTACGGGTGGGCAAAAGTACTACTACGATGGCATTGGAGGAGTTGCCAACCTGCCTCAGGGTAATACGGGAGCCAACGGCGGTCCCGATAACTTCGCAGCTTGGGGATATGCCAATGGGAGCGTTCCCTCACTGAGCACGACCGCGATTGCAAACCCGTCCGACCAGGTCATGATGGCGCAATCCGGTTATTGGGACTTCATGTGGGAAATGGTCGGTCTGAGCAACTTTGGAAACGGTAACGATACCCCGGACAACTTTGATGTTCTCTGGAGCAGTTGTGATAACACATATCAGTGTGATGCGGTGATTTGTGGACCGATGGCCCGGAAACGGGATAATGACGGGCAGAGCGTCGGTTACTTTAACGCCTACTTGTCGGATGGAGTGACTCCAAACTACTCTGCGTGGGCTCAGCAAGGTTTGCCCACTGGAATTACCATCTGGGCAGGTACCGACGGGCATGCGAAGGCGACTCCATGGCGTCAACTTATGGGAACGACGATCCCGATAAGCGGCGGTGGGCGCGCTATCAAAGCATTTTGGCCGACAGGTTCGTGAGACCGGATCGCCTATTCTGCAGGCACAGGGGCGCTTCTAATTAGGGCCAGCAAAGTGTGGGGCGCGGTAGCGGCGGAAGAAACGCGGCCTTGCGATTGGGTGTAGGGGGCGCACCCTGTGATGGCTTTGTTGGCTTGGGATAATTCCTGACCGTGTGGGCGCCTTGGAATTCGATGTGCCTGGCAGATTCGAGGTACGACTCGTTATCGTCGGAAACTTCAGGTCTCCTGCGAGTTAGGGTAGTTTCAGGTTTAGATCGTCAAAAGCGAGGACCAGAAAAAGCGCCCAAGGATTCCATACTAATGCCCACAAGTATCCCGTCCCTCCTTCAAAGAGCAGGTGAAGCCCTTAAGGAGAGAAGGATTGACGATGCTTTGATTCTGGCCAGGCAGGCTCAAGCGCTTCTCCCAGATGATCAAGACTGTAATTTCACGCTTGCGACGATCGAGGCAAGAGCAGGATTGGTCGACTCCGCCATTCAGCGGCTCCAAGGTCTTGCAGAACGCGTCCCCGATCGCTTCGACGCCCACTTTTGGCTTTCGGTCCTTTACCGAACCAGGCATGAATACGAAGAGAGTCTTAGGCATGCGCACAGAGCCATTGAAATTCGCGCGGGCGAGGGTCAGCTCTACAGTAATTTGGCCCTGACTCAAATGGCTTGCCAGGATTTCGCCGCCGCCACACGTAGTTTCGAGCGAGCGATCCAACTCTCTCCCAGAGTTGCGGAGAACTACGAAATGCTGGGAAAGACGCTGTGGCTTCAAGGGAGGGAGAATCAGGCTCTTGATGCTTACGCTCGCGCTGGGCGCCTCGCTCCTCATTCTCTCGATACGCTCCTGGTATTGGCCCAGATAGCCGCAAGCCAAAATCGCTACGAAGATGCCTCAAAACTAGCCCACCAAGTGCTTGCAAAGGACCCTGGATCCTCGGTTGCCAAGCTGGTATTGGCTGGAGCTTCGGTCGAAGCCGGACTTGCCAGTTCCGCCCAAAAGCAAATCCGGGCGATCCTTGACGCCGAGCCGACGAACAGCACCGCCTTGGTGTTGGCGGGAATGCAACAGCAGGCTCTCGGCAAAACGGCGGAAGCAGAGTCAGCCTATCGAAAGTCTATCGCACTGAATCCTGAACAGGGCTTGGCATACTGCTCGTTGGTGCGAGCCATCAAAGTGACGGAGGATTACCGCCCGTTCCTTCATAGCATGGAGAATCTTGTTCGCTCTGAACGCGTAAACCCCCGAGGAAAGAGCTTCCTCCACTTCGGCTTGGGAAAGGCCTACGATGACTTGGGCGAATACCGAGCTGCCATAGAGCACTTCGATCAGGCCAACAAGATCGCTTACCGCCTCAAATTCGGCGACGGAAAGTTCGATCGAGACCGGCTCACGGCTTACGTCGACTGGACCATTGAGACCTTTACCGATGAGTTTTTGGGGCAAGTGAATCGGACTGATCCGTCAACCGACCGTCCCATCTTTATCGTAGGCATGATGCGTTCGGGCACAACCTTGGTCGAACAGATTCTATCCAGCCATCCCTTAGTAGATGCGGCGGGAGAACGTTCCTTTTGGCTCATCCACAGCAGTGAAGCCATGCGCCCTGGAACCAAGAAGTTGGATCTAAGTCAGTTGAGAAACCTCGCAGCCCAATATTTCGACGAATTAAGCCGCCTGTTCCCTGCCGCAAAGCACATTACCGATAAAATGCCCGGAAACTACCGGGTCTTGGGCATGATAGCAGCCGCATTTCCGAACGCCAAGATCGTCCACACAAAAAGAAATTCTATGGATACCTGTCTCTCGATCTACATGACGCCGAATCGAGTTGCAAACGAATTCGCCCACAGCCGTGAGAACATTGTCTTTGCCTACCGGGCATACCAACGTCTTATGGCGCATTGGGAAACCGTATTAGGTCCAGAGAGGATGATCACCGTAGAATACGAAGCGCTGGTGACAAATCCCAACTTGACGGTGAGAGAGCTCGTCGACTTTTGCGGCCTCCCGTGGAGCGAACAGTGCCTCAAACCGGAAGCCAACATACGTTCCGTCGTCACCCCAAGCGTCTGGCAAGTCAGGCAACCGGTCTATACCAGCTCAGTCGACCGATGGCGAAACTACGAACCCTGGCTCGGCGCCTTTGCCGAACTAAACGCGGACTGATGCAACATGTTGTTAGCGTAAGAACGCAGAATTACTGTTGTGCTGAAAGCCATCTGATTCGTTGTCGCAGTTTAGGATCGACGAGTCATTTCCTTGCCCTCAACGATAAGGAAATGATGGGTATCGAGGCAGACAATCAACGAATGGCTGAAAAGACATCCGAATGGCTCCTCCTTCGACCATGTGTCACATTACCGATTGAAATCTACAGCGACGAACGCACCGAGGAATTTGATGAGGCCGAAGCCGATCTCGACGCAATGCTAGGGATACCCGGTGCGGCATAACGCGTGCGGATTCATTTGGATGGCAATGCCAGCGTCTCGGCCATGAAGTCGGACAGAGCGGAACAGAGGCTTCTCCAAATCTTGGCCGATTCGGGTGACGACGTGGTTGCAGACGAATACGTAATGGACGAGTCTCGACGCAACCTTAAAGCCAAGTTTCCCACTATTGCCGAGACCAAACTCAGTTTCATACAGGTATCCCAGGTACCCACTTACCGTGATCTGCCCGCGACGTCATGTTAGCGGCCAAAGGCAGGCCAGTCCTGGCTTCTGCCAGAGCCGACAGTTGCGACGCATTCGCCACGATTTATTGCCGAGTCACTTCTGACAAGCTGAGCCCTTATTTTGGAGCCCTGTCCCGCTTTGTAAACGCAGTCAGCCGCAAGACCTGCCATCCCGCAGACAAGAGGTCATAGAAGAAGCGAGCCTAAGCGCCCTTAGCGGCGGAACAAGCATGTCGGCAAGGCTCTTGTCTTCGGGCGCTTCAATGATAGAGTTCGCTAAACGACTAATCGGCCGCGAGCCTTTTGACCTCGTTTAGCAACACCGTCTTCCCGACCCCTCGCAGACCGGTCATGATAATGCTCTTCTCCGGCCTGCTCTCCTTGACTCGACCGAATAAAATCCTCGCCTGCTCAAGGATCTCGGTCCCTCCAGCAAGCTCAGGCGGAGCCGCCCCTGCGCCGGAAGAGAAAGGACTGTCCACAGGGTCCATCAGACTTTAGATCCACTCATAGCCAATTCGGGCTATAGATGGATCCAAACGCTACGGCTACTGGTCCTTCGTCGAATTCATGGATATTTTGACGATGGAGATTGACTTCCTGGACAAGGTCGCGGCGAAACTCGACAAAATCACCGACGAGGAAGAGGATTTATCGAGTAACAGCTTGAAACCGCTTGCGCGTCGACCGACGATCAGAACAACTGGTAAGGCATGTCGTTGGTTGCGTCTTGCAATCTGCCATTCCGTTACGGCTGCAAAGACAAGGATAGCCCAGTCTCGGCCAGAAGATTGGAACCATTCCTTGCTAGACCGATGATCGTTAAGCGTTGGCGATGCGCGGAAGGCGCATCGGCTCGCGTGCGATTTCGGCGTTGAGACTCTGGTGGAGCATCTCGGCCCGGAGGCGGGCGCTATCGGGATCGTCCCACAGATTGATGCGCTCCTCGGGATCGAGTTGCAGATCGAAGAGTTCGCCATATTCATGGTCCCGGTAGACGGTTATCTTATAGCGCTCTGAGATGTACGTCCTTAGGTGGACTTTCGTGGGCTGGTGGCGAAACTCGGTCACCACGATGTCCCGGGCAGATGCTGACTCGGCTTGCCATACATCCAACTGGTTCACCCCTTGCATTGCACCGGGAACCGGTATGCAGCACGCAGTCAGGAAGGTGGGAGCCAAATCGACCAGGCTTTGCATCGACTTGCTCTCGGCTCCGGCGGGGACGCGGCCGGGCCAGCGGACGATAAACGGCAATTTGAGCAGGTCCTCGTAGTGAAACGCTCCCTTTGCAGTCAGGCCATGCTGGCCGAGAAAGTGACCGTGGTCGGTGGTAAAAACGATCAAGGTTTCCTCAGCCAGGCCGAGGTCATCGAGACGATCCAGGATACGACCGATTTGCTCGTCGATGAATGAGACCATTCCGTAATAGACTGCCATGTTTTTACGCAGGTCATGGTCCTCGATCAGATGACTGTGGAAGCCGTGATTTACCCATCGAGATTCGCGCCATGCTGAGAAGTCTGGACGGCTTTGCTGAGTGAGAGCGAAGTGGGGCGGCATCCGGTCCAACTCCCCGGGGACCAAGGTTCCCGGTTCCATCTCCGACGGATCGTAGTGGGTGTCCCAGGGTTGAGGCACGAGGTAGGGCGGATGGGGATCGTGGAAGGAGGTCCATAGGAAGAACGGCCTCTGATCGACCACGCTCCTTTCGATAGCCGCGATGCTCCTCTCGGCAGTCCAGGTCGTGTAGTGAAACTCTTGGGGCAGGTCCCAACGATGCAGACGCTCAGGAACATTTTCTTCAGGTGGCCAGGCTACGAAATAGTCGCGCCAATTCGTCAGTCCCTTTTCTTCCAGCCAAAGCGCGTAGTGCTGCCCGACGTGGCTCTCATCGGCGTGATTTCGAGCAAGTTCAATGTGACGGAACCCGTACCAGGGACCGTTGAAGTCGCGCCAGAAATCCAAGTCGCGAAGAGTTGGCTGGCACTCCAGCGACTCCTGTCCACCGACCGGATCGGAAGCCAACGGCTGAAAATGGGCCTTGCCAATCAAAACGGTATCGTAACCCGCCGCCTGCATCGCGTCACCCACGGTCGGGACGTCTTCCGGAAGCTTGACTCCAATCGTCCAGCAGCCGTGCCAAGAAGGATACTGCCCCGTGATGACGGTTGCCCGGGATGGCGAACAGACCAGACTATTGCAGTAGGCCCGTGAGAATCGCGTGCCTTCTTGGCATAGCCGGTCGAGGTTTGGGGTGGAGATTTTGGGGTTGATAACGCCCAGAGTATTCCAGTGCTGCTGGTCGGTCGTAATCAGTAAGATGTTTGGTCGGCGCTGTCCGGATGGCATGGCTAGGTCCCAGTATGTACTGACACGGCTAAGCCGGTGTCTCTATCGGAGTCCCGGATCTCCATTAGGCGTAATAACTAGTTCACGGGCTACGTTGCGTTCGACCGCCATGCTGACCGTAACGACCGAGCCATCCATCCACCAACTGCCGGCGCTCAACTTATCAGCCGACGAAGCCGTAGAGAGAACTTCTCCATCGAGCAGGACGGTTGGGTGATGGAACAGGGGCCACGGCATCGGAATGGAGAACGTAAACACATCCGTCGCAAAGGGACTCGTGATGGTGGCCCGTACTTGGCTCCGTGTCGCTTCCGTGTCAATCCGCGCCGTTTGGGCCACCAGAAACCGCTCGGTGAATTCAGAGAGCTTGCACCATTCCACTTGGCGCCCCCACAGGGCTTCGATGCGACGAACGACCTCCCGATAGGTGCGCAGTCCAAGTCGGGTGCCGTTCGAGTACAGCGACTGCCAGTGGGTGATCAAAACGATCGGTGCGACGCCCCGCATGAGGTCGGCAAGGCGACCGGACGAACCATCTGCGGTGAGATAGAGATCCGCAATCTCTTCTGGCGACAAACTGGCTCGTGGGCTTCCGTGCTCCTGGGTCCCCCAGATATAGTCGCCGGTCGCGGCCCAAACGCTGATCACGGCCTCGCCTGCGCTGGCGTCGCAATGAGTAATCCGTGGAGGCACGTTTCGGGCAGTCGAATCCATGTGTAACAGGTTGTGAGTGACCGTGCGGCCATTGACCCGTTTCTCCGCCGCAAGGATCGCCCGGGCGTACATTGATTCATCGCCGAGGTAAGTGCAGGGCTGGGTCAGCCCATGGTTGGGCAGGCCAGAATCTTTCAGGATCTGCATCGCCTGCGCAAAATAATCGGTGAGAGTCGCCTCGTCTTGCAACTCCGTCCAGCCGTGCTCGCTTAGGGGCAACAGAGTTCCAGTTTCAAGGTCCAGGGCATTGGTGTGAGTGAGCAACTCGCAATGGATATCGAACTGAGGAGCGACAAACCGGCGGGCCAGGTCGAGCCAGGCGCGCACCTCTTCTGTGTCGTACCCTTCTAAGCCGACGTCGATACGCCCAAGGCCGGCAGGATAGGGCAAGATGGTGAAGTCGCCCCGGATACCCACCCGTTCAATCCATGCGCACCATTCTTCCATGAAGTCGAGCGGAATCGTTCGCACCTCGACCGGTTCCTCCTGATTGTCGACTTGATGGCGGAAATACCAAAGCGGGTTGATACAGGGAGCCGGATCGTCTACGATCAAGGCTATTGGTCGGCGCAGATTCGGAAACTCTCTTGTCGGCAGTGGTTCATATGGCATGATCGCTTATTCCTTCTTGGGACATGTAGCCGCCACCCGTGGATTCGACGAACACCGCTTAGGGACAATGGGGTGCGAGTCGTCATTCATTTGGGTTCAAACAGAACGGTTCTAAAGCCCACCGACAAAACAAAGCTCTGTGAAGGGCTTTCAATTCCATGTTCCCACGCATGGCTCAGCCCATATTACACGAGTATCGTTAAAAAGACAAAGCGCTTTTGCAAGCCCCTATCCAGACGAATGGGACCTGCAATTCACCAGTTGGGATTTGGAAAATCCTACACTTCAAGCAGTCGATATCAAGCCTCGATTCTGTGCCTTTGAGCGGCATCTCAACCGTCGGTCCGTCGACTAAATTGGACTGAAGTGACTCACCTTGGCTGTCAATCGACCTGAATTGAGATGTGGATTTGAACAAAGGTTCTACTCGGTGAACCTGGGAGCCGGGTAATTGGCCTTGAGGTTGAAGCGCAGGAGCCCTTAGTTTGATGGCCATAACTCATTTGACATCGGTATCACGACAGCCCGGGATCGTCGACTCCACGCGAGTTCCGCTGAATACGCATCCCCGGCTGCAAGCACAGTTCATCGCATCTCTTTAGAACTCGGTTAGGCGAAAGGCAATTAAGAGAGTTTCGAATAAATCGACTTCTAGAGGCGAGTTCAACTCTTGACTTTCTTCTTGGGCCTGGGCTTCGGCTGGTACCGCATGGCTGCATCGGTGTGGTGGAAGGTGTATCGATCCATCGTCTTGCGCTCTTCAGGCGTGAGCTTGGTAGGATCGCCGTGGTACTTCTCTCTCATCGACTGAATGTACAGTTGATACGGCGTCGGAGCATCGGTTAGAGGCGGGACATCCGGACCCGAATCACATCCCGCCACCAATACGGCTCCAATCAACGAGAGGATAAGGACGCGTTTCATTTGCTTTTCATTTTAATATCCAATTCTCGAATAGTAGTCGCGATATATTTCATGCGTTCGGTTGCGTAACTCCCCCGCGTCCATTGGCTTGCCTCCGAAGCGGCGAATATCCATAGAGGAGGCGTCGAGACTTGGCTTGCCTTCGACAATCCACTCCGCAAGCACCTTTCCAACTCCGCCCGCACCTGAAACGCCGTGGGCACAGAATCCACACGCAGTCCAGAAACCTCCAATCTCGGGTGCTTCCCCGAGGATGAACTCGCCGTCTGGGGTGAACGACTCGATACCGTTTAGTTTCTTCCCTAACGTTGCTTCTCTCAATCTGGGAACCCGAACGGACGCCGCTTGCATCAAAGACTCAAAATGTGCGGAATGAAACTCTAGACGGGTCGGGTTTTCAGTGTCTGGAATATCGGCCGCTGAAAATGGTCTTGGATCAAGTTCGTAGCCACCCATGACCAGGCTATGTCCATCCTGCCGAAAGTAAACAAGGTTGTCCGGGTCGCGCATGTTGGCCATTGGCTTATCCACTAAGAGCTCCGGAAGAGGCTCTGTCCAAATGACTTGGTGTTGCATCGGCTGTAGAGGTATGGAGACCCCGGCCAATGCGGCAAGCTGAGGGGACCAGATGCCAGTGGCTGCAATCACGACTTCGGTTTCGATCGTGCCCAACTTCGTTTGAATCGCATGAACTCGATCGTTCCGTACGTCAATCGCCGTCACGCGCGAATCTGGAATGACTTGGACACCCTCCGATTCAGCGGACAGGCGCATCGCTTCGGCTAGAATCGGCGCTCGTGCCGAGCCGTCGGACGGTACAAGAAGGGCGCCCTCAACTCCAGTAATGTCCATCAGCGGGAAAAGTTCCTGCGCCTCTTTTGGGGTCACCAACTCGGTGGAAAGCCCGATCCGCTCCGCATGGGCCCGTTGTCGTTCCAATTCCCCCATCCGCGACTTGGACGAAGCCACTCGCAGACTTCCGACCTCAAAGAAACCGGGCTCGCCTTCCACTTCCAATGTGCGATAAAGCTCGACGCTGTACTTCAACATCTCGACCAGGCTGACATTGGACCGCAACTGTCCTACCAAGCCAGGGGCATGCGAAGTCGTCCCGCTGATGAGCGCTCCCTGTTCCAACATGACGACGTCTTTCCAGCCAAGCCTTGTCAGATGGTAGGCGATACTTCAGCCAGAAATGCCGCTGCCGATGATGACTGCGCGTGCTTGTCGTTGCATCCCGAGAGGTTGACCTCAAACCACGACAAAAAGCAAACGTCCAGTTCAAGATCGTATTGCGGTAAAACGTTGACCGATGCCGGACTCAATTAATCGACGCAGTTTTCTGAAAGGGGCAGGAATGACCGCCATTGGAGGCGCTCTCATGGCACGCGAGGTTCTAGCTGAGGCCGTTTCAACACCGGCATCGCAGAACAACCCGGCAAGGGGCGTCAAAGACCGCTCATTGACGTCGTTTCGAGCCGGCGTCAATCATGTCAGCGGAGTTCCGCTGGGAGGGATCGGAGCCGGATCGATTGAGATTCGCCCAGACGGGTATTTTGCGGATTGGCTCATTTTCAATATGGGAGCCTGGTCACCGGAGCAACCTCATTCAGAAACCGGACCTGGCCCAGACGTCGATGCCTCTAGCCTTCAGTTTTTCCTGCGCTGCGAGCAAGCAGACCACCATCCTCAGCTTCGCCGATTAGGAACTCGAGAGGACCAAAACGACTTGTATTCCGTCGTCTATGCGCTTCCCGTGCAAGGCATCTCCTTTGACGGAAAATTCCCATTTGCGACATTGGAGTATGAAGACAGCAGTCTCCCTGTTGCGGTAACCGGAATTGCCTTCGCGCCAATCATTCCCGGAGATTCTCGCACGAGCGGAACACCAGGATTCACGATGGCTTTCAAGGTGCGTAATACGAGCAAGAAGCCAGTCACCGTCTCCCTGATGGGCGCACTACAGAACCCGTTGGCGATTGGCGCATCCCGCAGAGAGCTTAAGAACGAACTCACCGTATCAGCCAAAACAACATCGATCCACTTGACAACCGGGGCAACGGATGGTCGAAAATCCCTGCACGGCAGCATGGCATTCTCTGTGACCGGTGGCCAAGCTAGCTGGATCAGCGGCGCCTATCAAGCATATGTAGGCAACGGCGATTGGGGTGGCTCTCGCGGGTACGGAACCGCCCATTACTCATACTTGCACGCCTATCAGCGAGATGGGGTGCTGCCTTCCCTACCGGCTTCTCATTCGCTGGACGATCTTCTCGTCGAAGCGACAGACGCGGAGATTGAGGGTCTGGGGCTTGCAACTCTCCGGGACCTGCGTACAAGGTTGGAGAAAGACGCCTTTTTCCACGAATTCATAGCTCGCATCGAACTCATCGAACCTGGCGCGTTGGACTCCAAGGAAGGACTTGCCAATCTCATGAAAGAGGCGCGAGATCGACTTAACCGATTCAGCGGGAAGAAGCGAGAGCGGTCCACTTGGGGAGACTGCGCGTTGGAATCTACCGTTCATCTCCAACCTGGCGAGGAAAGTGAAGTTCGATTCGTGGTCTCTTGGTACTTCCCAAATCACTTTAGCGCGCTCGGACCGAACCTCGGTCACCAATACGAACATTGGTTCAGGGATGCCGCCGAAGTGAACCGATTCCTGGTGGACAACCAAACCGACCACCGAAAGCAAACCGTGAGTTTTGCTGAGACCATTTTGACGACTAACGTCGATCCCGCGATCTCTTTTGCATGGGGCGCCCAGTTGAGCACCCTGATAAAGTCGAGTTGGTGGTGCAAGGACGGCCGTTTCGCAATATGGGAGGGCCTCGGATGTTGCGGTCTTCATACGACCGATATCACGTATCAGGGCTCCTTCCCCATCATCGCCCTGTTCCCTGAACTCCAAATGCAACAGGTGAAAATGGGAGCGAATTACCAAAGAGCGGATGGCCGGATTCCACACTTTTTCTCACCAGACCTGCTTCATGTAGACGACGGATTCGACCGGGTGGATATGAACCCTCAGTACGTCATGATGGTTTGCCGGGACTACCTTTGGACCGGCAACAGGCAATTCGCGAAGGACAATTGGCCCAAAGTTCTGAAGGCGATGCAGAGCACTCAGCGACTGGACTCCGAAGGGCATGGCATACCGGATAGCGACACCCGGAGAAATACGTATGACCAATGGGATCTGGAAGGCTCTCCAGCCTATATCTGCAGCCTCTGGCTCGGAGCCCTTACCGCAGGTATTCGACTTGCTCAAGATCTTGGAGAAGCGGCGCAAGAGGCCGATTGGCGAGACTTGCATGCTAAGGCGAGCAAGAGCTTCATGGCAAGGCTTTGGAACGGCGAGTACTTCAATCTCTGGGTAAGTGCCAACGGCGTCGACGAATGCTGTATGAGCGATCAACTTAGCGGAGAATGGTACACCGGGTTGATGGGGTTGCCTCATTCTGTTTCGCCCGAAGCGATCCAGACCGCGCTGAAATCCGTGTACCAGCACAATTTCACCCCCGACCTTGGATTAAGAAACGCGAGTTACCCGGAAGGCAAGAAGAAGCGGTTCAAGACTCATCAGAACTTCCAAGCCGCTGGAAACTGGACGGGCATCGAATATGCGAACTCTTCCCTGATGATCGAAATGGGAATGGTAGCCGAAGGATTGTCGGTCATTCATTCGGTTCATGAACGGTACATTCGATCGGGCCGTCGCTGGAACCATGTGGAATGCGGAGACCACTATTTCCGCGCAATGTCCAGTTGGACGACTCTCTTGGCCCTAACCGGCTTACGCTTGGATTCGCCAAACCGGGCCATTACCCTTGACCCAAAGGTCGCTGGACTGGTGGCGCCCTGGTTCGTGCCAGGTGCGTATGGAGTTCTGGCCCAAACTAGTAAGCGTATCGAGCTGGAATGTCGCACCGGTTCGTTGGAAATCCAGGAGATCCGACACCGTTCCACTCGCAGCGGCGTCACGGTAGCGATTGATGGAAGACCTATCGAGATCGCAACGGAAACCGGCGCGCCCCATACGGCAACTCGATTCAAGGAACCGGTTGTTCTTCGTGCTGGATCCAAGCTTGTCCAGACATTCGGTTAAGGGACGCCCTCCGACCACAACGTAGTGGCCCTGGCTCAGCCTTTGTGAAGCCAAACGCTTGAGCGGCCCGCGAATATCTCGAGGATGCTGACGTCATCGTCGTGTCGAAACAGCCTCGCTTTCGACCGATCAAACCGAACCTCGCCCTGAATTGCCACCCGTTCCGGAGAAGAACTTTGCCTCACCGAGATTGCGTTTGGCTTTGTCTCTGTGATCTCGGCGGTCGACCAAAGGAGTTGAAAGCCGGCGATTCTCACGTTAATCGGCAAGAGCTTTGCCCGGCGTCCGGGCAAGAAGATTCGTTCCGTAAAGAGAGCCTGATTCCCTTCTCTGATGAAGAGCTCCTTGTCCTCTTGGTCGAGGTTTATCAGGCTGATGAACCGCTGGCCGGTCTCATCCCGCACTCGGCTCAAGATGACTCCGCCATCGGCAGAATCATGGCTAACAGCAGCGCGTACGTTCACTTGGTCGAATATGCCACGCCACAGCGAGAGACGGAGCGGTAGTTCGACGGTGATGATGACAACTCGCCCCTTGCCGCGATCCATGATGGCTCCCGTTGACCGAGCCGATTGAGCAAGACGCAAGAAGGTCCTGCCTCCTTTGACTTCGAAAGTCGGAGCCTTCCAAACCCGAATCTCCGGTTCATGGGCCGCCCAACCCACCCCTTGGAGCGACGGGAAGAAGTCCGAACTGCCAAACACGGCCGGATGCCGGACGATTCCCAAAGCGTCCAAGAGCAGGCTTGTGGGATTGCCTTCGAGATCTTCGGCCGGAATATCGCCGTAGAGGAGCAGGTTTCCTCCTTGGTCGACAAAGTCCAACAGCGACTGTTGAACGCTAGCATGCAGGCACTCCGATGTCGCGAGCGCGATCGTCCTGGTCGTATGGGGGATCTTCGCTTGGAGGTTCACCGCCGGAAAGCTTAGTCCGCATGCAAGCATCGCTCGAACCAGCGATTCGAGGGGACCACGTGCCGATTCGAGCTTGGAGGCTAAGTCGCGCATCGGTCCAGATGGCTTGACATCGGTGGAATAGTAATCGGGCACAAAACCGATCGCCACACGGTCGTGCTCTTCCTGCATACCGGCAAGCATATGCCCTACCGCATTCAGGGTTTGATTGGTGTCCTTCAGTGCAAAGTAGATAGGGTCAAGGCGTCCTTCGGGGTCGATCGGCGCGGCAAATCCGTGCCGCTCTCCGGTCGTACCCAAGCGGCCGTTGCCATCGCTTTTGGGATGATCGAGCATCGGATTGCGTCCCCCGGCAAGAAGGTAGTGGTTCAGCAGCCGATTGCCCTGCATGACGCTCAAGCGAGCCTTGAAGTCGGTTGCGGCGCCGGATTGGCGAACGGCGCCGTTCTCGCCGTAATCACCCGTTCCGGCCTCAAACTCCACCGACGAAAGGGGTTGTTCCGGCCGGTTGACGCTTGCCATGAATGCGTTGAGAAAGTACAGGTCCTGGACGTTTCCACGGGTCAATTCGCCGAGATAATGGTCGGAAGATCCCCAGAATCCTTCCGCTTGAGTGTAAGCGCGAAAGGTTTGGCTTATCCCGATCGGAAACGTGGTCGCTCGTCCGCCTCCGCTTCCATGGATATTCAGGAGAAACGGGATTCCGTGGATGCCAGCATCCTCGGCAAATTCGCGCAGCTTCGAGGCATACCGGGCGAAGCGATCTCGGGTGAATTCGGTGTAGTCGGAATGAAAGCAGAGGCAACCGGGAAAGCTTCCCGCCCGAAGAAGCTTGGCCCTCGCAAAGGGATCTCCGATATCCACTCCGTAGTCTTTAAGGATCGCATCATGGGGGCGCCTCGCCTGAACCCATGCCGCAAAGTCGCAGAGCACGTCGTCGCTCAGGTCGGCCTCTTCCGTCCAGCATTGCAGCATCCCGATCTCATTGTCCAACTGCATGGCGATTACGTTTCCACCCGTTGGCTCCAGGCGAGATCTTAGAATCGCTCCCACTGCCGCGTACCAGCGTTTCGCATAAGATAGGAATGTCGGATCCAAGTAGCTGAGAGTCTTACTGGTGGCCCTTTTCCCCGCCCACGTAATCGGGATCGCGTTTGGGCACTTGGTATAAATCCAATCTGGGATGCCCTCGTTCTTGACCTCGCCCATCACGAAAGGTCCGGGCCGTGCGATAAACCATAGTCCTTCCGAATTGCATAAATCGATAAACGCCCCGAGATCGTGCTCTTTGCGTCTTCCACCGGTTAGATCGACCTGGCGTTCTGCTTCCTCGTGGAACATCCAGGGGATGTAGCTGGCGACCGCGTTACATCCGGCCTCGCGCGCCTTCCGAACCCGGTCAGCCCATTCTCCCCTCGCCAGTCTGAAATAGTGCACTTCACCGGAAAGCACAAGCACAGGCTTGCCGCCGACAATGAACCTTCGATCTCGTAAGAACGCCATTATGTTCGGAGGATTCTACAGGATTCGAAGCACAAGGACGGCTGTCTAGATTATTGATAGCCTGCCGACAATCCCCGAAACCTAAGTGAGCATGACCATCACTAGACGAGCCACATCTAGACACCCTCAAGAAACGCGGGAGAATCAGCGCTTGGCTTCGAGATTTCGACATTTCCATCGAATTCTACAAAGTAGTTGCCCACGATAGCCGGTCACCTGTGGGTGACGCATCGGCCCCTCGCGGACGTGCTACCTGAAATAATCGGGTTACGAGCACTTCGACGTTGGCCACCCGTCCGGCATCGGTCAAGAAATACCATAGCCAAAGTGTTTTGCCATCGGATAATTGGATCTTGGGGACATGCCGGCCATTGTAAATGGGTGAGTCAGGCGCCGTATCTCCGGGACCCTCAGGCTGTGTCAAACCACCTTGGTGGTAATTCGCGGCGAATCGTTCGTGTTTGAGGTTGTGTGCCTCCAGGGCTGATGGAGATTGGTCTCGGTACATCTGATAGAGTTCTAGAATTCCGGGACTTAAGATGCCAAGACAGGCAACGCTAAACCCAATCCAACCTCACTGTGATCCCATCTCTGAAACAACCTCGTTCAGCATACGCTGCATCAGGCAGGAATTGCAGTTGGGTCCGAACCTCCTCCCAAACGGGATAGCCCATTCGCTCCACAGGGAGCCAAGACCTTATGTAGATAGTTCCGGGCCACTTAGAATAGGTTCGGATTTCATTGCCGGTGGCGACCAATTCCACCGCCTCTGGAATCAGGAGTAAGATGACTTGATGTAACGACGCGCCGTGAAAGCGGCCATCAAATTATAGACACTTCTTACGATATGAAAGCGGTTCATTTTGGCGCAGGCAACATCGGTCGCGGGTTCCTTGGTCAGCTTTATTCCGAGTCGGGATATGAGACGACCTTCGTGGAGGCAGTGCCAAGCGTTGTCGATGCGCTTAACGAGCAAGGTCGTTACCAGATTCGGATCGCAGAAGAAGATTCTCGATCAATTTGGGTCGAACGAGTGTCTGCCGTTTTGGCCTCCGATCTAAGTGGGGTCGCTCTTGCGGTCGCAGAGGCCGATGTTGCTTCAACCGCTGTCGGCGTCCATGCGCTGCCAAAGATCGCAGAGGCCCTTGCCTGTGGGTTGGAAATGCGGTTTGCTCGGGGCGGCCACCCTCTAGATTTCATCGTTTGCGAGAACCTGCTTCATGCCGGATCGTTTCTCCGAGAGCATGTCCGCGGATTCTTACCGGCCCAGTGGCATCTTGCCCTTGACTCGCAGGTTGGTTTCGTAGAGGCCAGCATTGGACGTATGGTGCCCATTGTCCCACCAGCGAAACGAGCGGAAGACCCGCTATGGGTGGCGGTCGAAGCTTATTGCGAGCTGCCCGTCGATGCGGACGCATTTCGAGGTCCGATTCCGCCGATTCACCAGCTTAAGCCGATCTCGCCGTTCGAGGCCTACGTTGAACGCAAGCTCTTCATTCATAACCTGGGTCATGCTACTGCCGCCTACCTTGGATACTTGGCTGGAAATGAATTCGTGTGGCAGTCGATGGAGGTTCCAGAAATTCAAGTGATCGTGAAACAGGCGATGTTGGACTCCGCTTTGGCGCTGTCACGACGGCATGGCCTCGTATTGGACGACCTCACGGACCATGTTACCGATCTGATTCATCGATTTGGCAACCGGGCTTTGGGTGATCAGGTCTTGCGAGTCGCCGCCGATCCGATGCGAAAACTCAGCACTCACGATCGCTTCATGGGCGCGATCCGAATGTGCTTGGAAAGTGATGTCGACCCGTCTTATCTCGCGACAGGGGCAGCCGCGGCGCTAAGGTTCGATCCGGTATCCGATCCCTCGGCCGTTCTGCTCCAAGAGATGATCCTTAAACAGGGAATCGAGTGGGTCGTCAATGACCTGGCGGGCGACCAGTCCGTCGCGAAATCCGTGCTGAACGCGGTAGAGTCTTTTGGGGGGTGACTTTGGTGCCGTTGTTTCTTGCATCGCTGTTCGCATTTGCTATACGAATTCAGGTTTCCTCACCGGGACATTGGCATGTTGCTTCCAATGCATCATCGGATGTTTTCTACACTTGGAGAGATGATGAGACCCACATCATACGACACTCCAATAATGAGGCGGCGACCATTGAGATCGGTCAACTGTTGATCGGCGTCGAGTGCGAAGGAGACGCCGCCGACAAGGCCCTCATTCAAGGCTACTATGGCTGGTTTGAAGTCCTGCCGCGTTCCGATTCCGCGACACCTGTGGATACTTCAGGCATTGAGAGACTGATCCGAGTTCGGTTCCCCGGCCGGTCACCTATATCGTCCTGGGTCTGTCCAGAATTCAATCTCGCCTATACGACGACGGTGGTTAAGATTGACGACGACGGCAGCCCTGACAAGGACAGTCCCAAGGCAGAAGGGATCTTGTCTAACCTGCGGCCTCCCATCGTCGGGATGCGTAGGACGGACAACACCGAATACTTGAAGCCTCTCCAATGTACGGCAAGTAAGGTGGTGGCGAAAAATGTTGCGCATGGCAATGAGATTCTTGTTCTCACCGGCCCCAAATTTGAGCATAACTTGATTCTTCAGCTACCCCGGGGCGCGACAATGATTCGAGTATCAAGGGATTGCGAAAGCCTATATTATTGGGATGCGCAAGTGGGTCAAGCATTCAAGCAGCCGCTCACAGTTGGCGCCCATGTTTCGACTCTCGGGCCCAATGGTTGCACGCGATTCTGGATCGGCAACGATTCAAAGGTCGCGGTCTTCGAAAAAGAACGCTCTCTGCTCATCCTTAAGGGCGGCGCCCTCATTAAGAAATATGTGCTCAATAATCGGGCCATTCGAGACGTAGGCGTCTGCAAATCGAAGGTAGTCGCGATATCAGATAGTGGGCTCATCGAAATCAAGCTCTGAATCGATCGTCCGATATGGCTTCGGTCCTTTGGCCGAATGGTCGTCAGGTCGAACCCATAAGAAAATCGCAGATGAGGGCCTCTTGTGGTATGAATGGTACGTGAACCTGCAACGTGCAAAAGTCGTGTCTGTCGGAGAACGAGTCAGACAAGGCTCAATGCAGCCGACCTACATGGACATCGCTTTGTCCGATGGGAGCCGGTTCTCCGCTATTTGTAAATTCCCGACTCGGAAGAACATGGCCCCTGTGGAATCGGTCATCAACGAGTGGGTGGGAAGCCAAGCCGCGCAAGTTGCGGGCGTTCAGGTTCCGGACAGCTATATCGTAGAGGTCTCACCCAGTGTGCAACTCCATCTGATTGAGCGGCATGGCATTGCCGTCGCGTCTCCCTTTGGCTTCGCCTCCCGGGTATGCCCGATCGATGCCATCGTCTACCCTTCGACTCTCTGCGCGATGGATCCCGAAGACTTGATGCGCCTCTTCTGCTTCGACATGCTCTTTATCAACGCAGATCGAACCCCTTACAACCCCAATTGCGGACACAACAAACGCAAGCTGTTCGCCTACGACTTCGGAAGCGCGCTTCTGTCTCCCAAGACATCGCCCAAGAACTTCGACCGTTTCTTTTTTGGCGGGGGGATGAGCGACCGTGCTTCGGCTCATCTATGCAAGGATTACATCAGTTCCGCTGAGTTAGCTGGGCGAGTATTATCCGAGATGATTGAAAAGGTGCATAAGAATCGGTGGTACGCAAATATAGGCCTGAAACATCTTCCGCAACAGCTTCAGGACCACATGGGACTTGTAGTGGAGTACATCGACTACCTGGCCCAAGAGCGCAACATGGTTTGCGGCCAGGTCGTCAGTACAATATAATCGCCACAAGGACACGATGAGCTTCTCCGCATTCTACGCCGTCCGTTTTAGCCCAGCTCCCGAATTGGGTGAGTGGCTCAACGTCGCAGTTGTTGGCGAGGGAATCAGCGAACACAAGGCAGGAATCATCGTGACCGATTCGATGCAGCGGATCGAAGCCGCATTTGGCGCAGACGCTGCGGAAAGAGTCAGAGGCATTTGTCAGGACCTAACTCACTTGGTTGCGGCAATGGCGAGCGCCCACGATCGAGGGGAGACGACCCAGCCGATTCCAACCGCCATGAAGGATCAGGCATTATCCTTATCGTTCTCCGAGCAGATCGTTGTCTTCGAAGGTTCGTTTGAGGATGCGCTGTCCAGCATTGCCATGAAGTACTTGTCGCCGACAGAAATCGAGACCTCCCAGGCAAACCAACTTGAAGTCTTGATTTCGGAGAGGCCAAAGGCCGAAAACGACCGCGAAAGCGACCTTTCTAGAATAGCGAGCTCGATCCAGTCCAGACTTGCTAAATTCTCGCGCGAAGTATTTCCGGCAACGATCGCGAAGTCTCTCGAGCAAGGTCAAAAAGCGATTGAGAGTATGGTCCACGGCCAGGAAGTCTCCACCGTTCTGGTCATTGGCGGAGCAGGACATTTAGGTTCCGCGTTGCTGCCTAGGCTCGTCAACAGCGGGAAACGAGTCCGCCAGCTAGATCCAAAGGAGAGCGGGTCAGCCGTCGTGGAAATGCTTCACCCCAATGTAAGTCGAGGTATATCCATCGCCGAGGTCGCCAAGAAATCCGGAGTCAGCTTGGGCTCGGTAACCGAAGTTTTGAGCGGCGCCACCGATAAGTTGCGAGTTAGCCCGAAGACGGCGGATCGAATACGCGAAATTGCCAACACATTGGGATACCGGGCCGACGACCCGGGTTTGACGAGCCACCAGTCGGACGATGTGGCAACCTCCATGGAAGGCGTCGATATCGTCATCTATATTCCAGATGGCGGGCTAGAGCATCTGGCAACCGACTCTGAAGCGCTGTCCGATGGCAAGGTGTATGCCAAAACCGCGAAGGAACTCGGCGTAAAGAGGTTTGTGTTCGTAGGGTCGTGCCAGCCGGGGGAGAAAGACAATTCCGGGCTGGAACAGGAGTTGCACGAGCTTGCCGACGACGCGTTCACCATTACGCTTCTTCAACTGGGAGACCTGTATGGGCATGCCAGCGCAACCCAGTGGTTCGGCGACTTGCACGATTCGGCTGGGCGTATAAAGCCGTTCCCAACCGTTAACTCGCTCACCGCGAGAGCGATAATGAACGGACGTGTTTCGGCAGTCGAAACCGGTCCCCGGCCCTTTCTGCATGTGGAGGACGCGGCCGCCTCGATTATCGCCGTCTTGGATGCTCCGCCCAGTATTGTGAATGGACAGATTTATAACATCGGCGCCGAAGATCAGGTCCGTAGCGTGCGTGAAATCGCCGATCTCATCAAGAAACAAGCGCCGAACGCCGAATTTGTCATTGCAACCGAAGATAAGGAAGGAACGACGAGTACGGTAATTCTCTCGCGAATCCACGACGAGTTGGGTTTTTCGCCAACCCGTACCCTCGAGGGGGGGATTGCCCAGATAATTACCGCTCTGGAAGACGGCAGTGTCAAGCAATACATGTCGGTTCGGACTACGGACATTGAGGTTCTCGCCGTGTCTGAATCGCCCACCACTCCGGCGTCGGAGATCCAATGGCAGAATTTGACCTACACGTCCGTAGAAGTCGAGAAATCTGAGTCCTCGACCGACCAGTCCATTCAACAGCATTGATTCGGTCTGGGCGCTGTCGGGGTCAATCGTGGCATCGATACTTGCCAGGTCATGTTTCAGGCCTATTCTCTATCCGAGCTTTGGGTATCTGATCGCGCGCAGTTGAAGCAATCCTAGTCTTACGGACGCCCTTTTTCGTTCTAAACCCTAAACGAGAACCTTGCGTACGGTAACGGGTAGGACTCGAATTCAATTTGAGATTCATGTAAGGGCTCCTGGGCCTTGCAATGGCGCTGCTCACCTTCGTTTATCTGTTTCGCCGTCGAAAGCCTTCTTTTCTGGAGTCATCTTTACCCCTGTGTTATACGTGCGTTCGGTTGCTCTTCTGCCTTTAAGCCAATCCGTTCTTCTCGGCCTAATTATCGGACTGCTTGGCGTCTTCGTTCCTTATGCATTTCTGCGTTGGTTTGGAAGACATATCACTCGCCTGTCCTTTGGCGGACCTGACGGCAAAGAAAGCAAGAACCATCCCAGTTCCGTAAGTACTCGTAGCGTTTCTTCCCATAGGAAAACCCTTGTTGAGCCACTCCAATAGGGTCACGATTTCACTTGGAGTGAAATCTTTGCTGCACAGCGTGGTAGATTCTGCAAAATGGCCATACCCACGACAGTTTCGATCCTAAAAGGTGTCTGGCAGGGCATCTCCAAGCTGAATTATTCAGAAGACCCCACCGTCGAGAACGTATCGGAGTCCGATTCAAGCCTTCGCGTAGACGCCGACGCTCACCAGAGCTTTGCCAATATCACGTATACATGGGAATTTGAAGGCGAACAACACGAAGGAAGCCTCTTGCTATCCGGTATGTCGTCAAGAGACGAAGTGACGGGCGGCTGGGTCGACTCGTGGCACCAAAGCAGCTCTCTGATGGCACTTAAGGGCACGGGTATGCAATCGGATCGGGTGCGATTGGTTGGATCGTATGGAGCCCCTGGACAACCGAACTGGGGCTGGGTTGTCGAAATTGGAGTCCTGCATGACGAGCTTGAGTTCAAGATGATCAATGTAAGTCCGGATGGCGTCGAGACATGGGCTGTTCACGCCCTCTATCACCGCGCTTAGTTGGGGTCTTATTGGATTGGAGAGTCAATGTCATTGCCGTTCTTGGCTTTGTGTTGAGCCTGAGTCCGTTTACGAATCAATCCCACGCGCTTTCCTGTTAACGGCCGCCAGTTCGAGTGGGATCCGATTGGATTCTTCGATTTATGTACATCCACCTTCCCCTCGAACGCAAACCGGCCAAGCGAAGGGGCATGAGTTCGGCCCAATACTTGCTTTGCCGTGTGGCCGGCCAAAACAATTGCGAGTCTGCACGGGAACACTATGCGTTCGATCCAGACTGAAATAGCGGGATATTCGGTTAGAATCTGCATATGGCATGGTTCGAGCGGGACATCGTCGACTTCTTCGTAGAGCTAGAGGCGAACAACGACCGAGCGTGGTTTGAGCGTAATAAGAAGCGATACGAGCGATCTGTGAAGGGGCCGATGGAGATCTTTGCAGGTGAAATGATCGGCCGGATGCAAGCCGTGGATCCCGGCATATCAATGACTCCAAAAGAGGCCGTCTTCCGAATTTACCGCGACGTCCGATTCAGCAAAGACAAATCGCCCTATAAGACCAATGCGGGGCTTTACATTTCATCGGGGGGAAAGCTTCATGCCGGCCGCCCTGGCGTTTACTTTCACGTGGACGCCCGAACGATGGGTATCGCCTCCGGCTACTACATGCTTGAGCCGAATCATATCCAAGCGATCCGGACCCATATCAGCAAGCACCTCAAGGAGTTCTCTCAGCTTCTTGCCGATCCTGACTTTAAGAAGGCCTTTGGAACCGTAATCGGCGAAAAGAACAAAGTCCTGCCGCAGGAATTCAGAGCTGCCGCAGTCGAGCAGCCGCTCATCTATAACAAGCAGTTCTACTATTGGGCTGAGTTTGACGCATCGGAATCGCTACGCGACGACCTTGCAGACATGGTCATGGCCCACGTGTCAGCCGCCGAAGGAATGAACGCCTTCCTCACTGCCGCACTTGTGGCTTGACCATGCTCCACTCGATGGAGTGCTGGATCTCCATAGACGGCTTCGCTCGAAGGTTTCGGCAACTAGATGGGAGACGAAGGGAACTTCTATGCAACACACTGAGGCAATGTAACCCTGCCCTTGAGAATGTCGCGTCCATTCAAGGCTTGTCTGAGCTATTCAGCACATTGGGAAAAGAATATGATGTTGGTTTCGTCAATCCATTTGATTGCTTTGATACTTGGACAAATACAGCCGCAAGCTTTGGGGCAGCGCGCCAACGCTTGCTGGATCTGCCCCGAGATGCTCAGTCTCTGCATGCGAAGAATGAGGGTACGGACATCAACGATGTTTATGGCGTGAATATGCTCATTGAGAGCATGGGGCCCTCCTTGGTGTTTCCTGAAGGTCGATCAGATCGGTCGTAACTTGTGAGAAGCTTTGAAAACACGGATAAGGGGGAAAGCGGGCAGTTGGGAAGGGACAGCCGGATTTAGCCTATCCTGCTAGACGAGGCACGGAGCCAAAGTGCATCTCGAGTGGTACGTCCAAATCCTTGTTGTCGGATCATCCAAATCGATGGCTTCATGAACCCTAGCAAAGTGGTTATCTCACGATTAGCACATCTTAGGAAAGCCCCCTTCCCAGGCCCGGGCGAGCCTTAATGCGGTCAGAGGCTTCGCTTGGTATTGGGAATACCCCATGGGGTACTTCAAACATGCGTTCATAGCCGCCGACGGCGCCGAGCAGCCGGGTAAGAAGATGACGAAAAGTGAATTCCACGGAATTGGAAGTGATCAGACGCTACCCATTACACCCGAAGAGCAGCGGTGGATCATGAATACCAAGCTGCGCAAGGTAGGGCACTCTTAATGTGTATGTTGGATTCGGAACCTCTTAAGCAAGCCCTGATTGAGACGGCATAGGCGGCACTGCGGAGAGTTCGTAGCTTTAGAAGTCACATGCTGCTGTTGAACGGTGGTAGCCTGATCATCGAATCACCTCGAAGGGTATCGTGACTTCTATGATGAGCACATGTCTTATTGTCGCTTTGTGTCCGATTCTGTTGACACAGACTGTAAACGCGAGAAGTTTGACGTGCCAAATCCTCCCGATAGGTCTTCCGAATGGAACCAAATCGGTGCGAGTTTACGACTTATCCACAAAGGGGAACCTCGTCGGCTATATTGATGGCGGAAACGTCGCAGAGTTTTTTCTCATCCGAGATCATTCGACGACGATAGTGGACCTGTCCACGCCACCCGTTCGGATCTTTCACATTCCCACATCCGTGACGGATGATGGAACCGTACTTTCGGTAGGACGAAACCCTTGGCGGGGTGGCGACATGTTTAGGACGAGTTGGACCGAGGCTCTCGCTCGAAAAGGGGATCGCCTTTCATCCACAAACAACATTTCGGTTCCTTCTGATGAACGAGAGGTGTTTATTGACGCCAATACTGCCTTTTTGAATGGCCAGTTCTGGAAACCGTGGGCAGGAGATCGAGGGACTTTCTCGCCCGCCGTCATCGAGGGAGTCAACGTTGCGGCGATGTCTCCAAATGGTCACTATCTGGGCGTTAGGGCTACAAAATCGCCAGTTGGGGCGGCTTCGTTTGATTTGGTAGTCGGTAAGATGGGCGCGCCTAGCCGAACGATCGAAACGGTCCTCCTAAATGGGATGATCGAGATGAAGGGTGATGGCTTGATGGATTCCAACAACATCTGGCTTCCGCAAAGCGTTGTCGAGCCCCTGAATCCAAGCGCGCCCCAGTTCCTTCAGGCGCATTTCTGCCGTGTTGGGGACGACGGCTCGGCCTTGGTCGGTCTGAGCGATAAAGCCAAGCCCTACTATAAAGGCAAGAACAGCTTTTTCTATCCATTCCCGGGGGGACCTGACCCAAGCACCGGAGTGTTTGTTGGATATGGCGCTAAGCTTCTCGCAATTCGTTCCGATGGCTCCTCGAGTGAAGTCGATGAAAGCGGTCTGAATAACTCGTTTTATGGGCGCGGAATTGGACCAGGAGGACTCGTGTTTGGCTCCGCCTTTACGCGAAAGAACACTCCGATTGGAGTTGTCATACCTTTTGGTGAGAAGCCGATCATCCTCGACACGCTCTTACCGACGAACGTTCGATGCCAGTGTGTTCGGCGTATTACGTCTAAGGGTCTGCTGGTCGGTGACTTTACCGTCGACGAGAAATCCGCCATTGTGATCGTGAACATTCGGCCTTTGTCGGCAGGGCACTGACTCTAATTCCGAGACCAGAAACCAGCGCCACGAACCAAACTGGGTACGGGAAACCATCCTAAGGGGAAGGATGTTTCCGATGGCAAATGTGCTTACTCAAGAACCACACGCGGGAAGTACATGGTAACGACCCAATTGGGTTGATCCACGATCTCGCTGATTCGAAGGTCGGCGCAGACGCTGCAAAGCATATAGGCGTCCACCGCACTCATTTGATGATGTTTGCAAAGTAAGTCGATCATCCCGCTTACGGCATCGCGAGCACCTTTCATGAGGTCGGTTCCGACGCCCATCGTCACTTCATAGCCCTTTGTATCCAAGTGGCTCGTTACAGGACCAGGGGTTGTGAACCGGGGAAACGCGAGGTTCTCGCCCTTGATCAGATCAAATCGAGCCGTTAACACGGCGTGGGCTTCTATGGCGGTACCGCACACTTCGCCGTCTCCCTGGGCTGCGTGGATATCGCCGACAGAGAAGAGCGCGCCATGCACTTCGACCGGCAAATACAATTCGGTTCCCGCACTCAGGTCGCGTATGTCCATATTGCCGCCGACCCTTCTCGGCGGAACAATGCTGTGGAGACCGGGTTCAGCTTGGGCGAGGCCGATCGTGCCACAAAACGGCTTTAGGGGCACGCGTCCGCCTGGGCCATACATTGCTGGAGCCAATGTGGTTTTGTCGAATTTCCAAATGTGGAGGGCCGGCTCGAGAAATTGGTCGGAAAGGAGGCCGAACCCCGGGATATTGGCCGTCCACCCCCATCCTGCCATGTCGAAGCTCAGCAAAGTCACTTTGACCGAGTCGCCTGGCTCGGCGCCACGAATGACAATCGGTCCGTTTACTGGGTTCACTTTGCCGAAGTCCAAGGCCGCTACACTTGTGACGGTGGAAGCCGGACTCAGTTGCCCGCCTGAGGCGTCGATGGTCTCAAACTCGAGCACCTCTCCCGATTCGACGGCAAGGATGGGCACAAAGGAATTGTCCCAACCAATGTGGTGGTGGAAGTCATGGATCGTTCTCATGCCACTTGAGCGCACTATGGACTTCTTGGGGATTCTAAATCGTCCCTAGAAGCGCAATGCTGCCCCCGATGTAAATGAGTGCATAGGCTACAAAACCAACCCGCATCGCCACCGTAACAAACTTCGGTCTTAGAGAACGAATTAACTCTAGGATTACGACCGGAATCAAAAACGTGGCGCCCTTAACAAGAATAAAGGTCATGTTGGAATTAGTCAAACTGGTCTTCAGGGCTGGGTTTGCTTCCCTCGCAAGGCCGTTGCGTACACAATATAGCGTGTAGAGCATATCCCATGTACACAAAGTTACCAGCAGAGTCGTTTCGGGCAACACGAATCTCTTTGCAATTGCGGTTTTAATCTCGTGATTGTGCTTGCCCATCCGTGCATATTAGCGTTTCCGACGTCCTTTTTTCATCCCATTTTCATGCGACACCCGTTAAGGAAACGAAAAGAAGTCCATCCAGTCAAGGCGCCAGGGAGTCTGGAAGATCGTTGTGGAGGGCAGATTCCCTTAGCCATAAGCAAGACGAATGCTTTCAGAAGAACAGCCCAATGTGGGTCAAAAGTCCCTATACCAATCCTGGGCTTCAGGGCAATCCATGCTGAAAGTGAACTGTATCTGTTAATGGATGCCTTTGTAGTGGTAAACCGGATCTCGTTTCGAGGGTCCTTACTTCTTTCCTCGTTTCCAACAGAAAGGCATCATGAGAAAAGTGACGGCTGAATGGGACTGACCTCTGGACTGACGAAGTTGCCAAGACCGACTCCGACGAGCCTATATCTCGTTTGGGCATCCATTTTGACCCGGTCCAAAAGCCAAAGCGCGATCTCAATCAATTCCCCTTCTGTTGCGGGCGGCGTTTCAGGGGTGTGGCTCCGCGTAATGATGCTGAATTCACTCGTCTTTAGCTTCAAAACGACCGTCTTTGCTGTCCGCGATTCATGGGTAGACGCTTGCCACACCCTCTCGGCGAGACGAATAACAGTAGGCCTTGTTTCGTGCAAAGGAATGTCTTTTTCAAACGTGTCTTCCGCGGAGATCGACTGAGTGGGACGATCTGGGACAACCGCGCTTTCGTCGATTCCTCGAGCAAGTTCAAATAGCCGCCGACCATGGCTGCCAAACTTGCTTTCAAGCACTTCCAGGCTTAATGCTCGGATGTCTCCCACCGTCTTTTGTCCAAATCCGGCAAACCTCTCTTCCGTGACTTTACCGACGCCAGGGAGCCGTCCCAATGGCAGTGGGTGAAGGAATTCCAGAGCTTCGTCCGGTCGGATCTCGAAAAGCCCATCTGGCTTTTTCCAGTCCGAAGCGATTTTTGCCAGAAACTTATTGGGAGCGATTCCAGCCGATGCGGTTAGTGATAACTCTTCGCGAATCTGGGTTCGGATACATATTGCCACCTCTAGCCCGGAGTTCAATCCGCTCTTGGTTTGGGTAACGTCCAAATAAGCCTCATCCAAAGAAAGCGGCTCGATCAAGTCAGTCTGTTGCTTAAATATGTCGCGAACCGCACTTGAGACGGCTCGGTATCTCGTAAAGTCGGGAGGAACAAAGATCGCAGAAGGGCATAATCGCTCGGCCGTTAATGCCGGCATCGCTGACCGAATACCGTACTTTCTAGCCTCATACGAAGCGGCGCACACGACCGATCGGTTGCCCAACCAAGCAACAACAACCGGCTTGCCACGCAAATTCGGATCGTCCCGCTGCTCTACTGACGCATAAAAGGCATCCATATCGATATGCACGATTTGGCGTCCGCTCATTGATGCCTATTGTATTGCAGAGGATCGGTTTCGGTTTCCTTTGACTGGTCGATCTTGTCGTTGGCTAAGCAAAGCTAATTCGAGGGCCCTCTCATCAAAGTCCTTCTCGCCTCGTTCAAGGGAATGACCGAATGTGGGCGAAAAGCCCTAAATTGTTAGGATAGCTCGCGACTATTTGATGTCATTTTATTGAGGAACCACTTTGATCCGCCGCTCAACTATCTTGGTAGTCTCGATCTCTGTCGCCCTTATCAGAGTATTTCTCGCACGAAGGAATTCGGGAATTCAGGCAACTCGGCCCACCGATGTGGAGCACCTTATGCTCGAAGCTTCCACCTTTTACGACCCTGATCAAAGTCATTCTCGGGTCAGTGAAGCAAGGGCGATTTCAGATTTGCTTATAGCCGATTGAAATCCAATTTCTAGCCTCATTCGTAACGTGATTGCAAAATATGACGGCGACCAACCGTTTGCTGATAAGTCCAAAGCGTGGGCCGCATCGGCCTTGGGGGCGCTCGCATTTACTTTGTCCAACGATGACCCAGAATTCACCCGGATGTTCTCCGTAACCGTAAGTGCAGGCCAGTTGCGGCTAGATAAGCCTGACCTAAGGTCAACTGGAACTACCTTCGACCCTCCGACAGTTTATGTCCAAGAAGGCGAGAGACGAGAATTGGAGCCTCTTGTTGGTCAACTAGCTGAAACTGCAGCAAGAGCCTATCGCCTTTTCGAACACTCTAACCAAGGTGTGCCGCCAGCATCAATTTCCAAGCGTAATTTGATTCCACAGGTTGCGGAAGGACCACTTTGAAGCATCGAAACGATCTTTGGGCAATGTCCTGAAGATTGGGCCACTGCCCCACTTTGGTGGGAAAATGCACCTGTCGCGTAATACCTGAAGAGATTGGGGTATCCCGCATCTGAACATGAAATCGGTTCTTTGCCTGTCCATTCTTCTTACACTTGCTTCGGTCGCCTTTGCAGTCGAGCCGACTGCCGCAGAGAAGGCGATTGCTCATCGATGGGCAGTATCGCGGTTTGGGAGTGGGAAAACGGAGCCAACAGATGAACCGCCCTTTTCATTCACGATCGGGGAGCACTCTTCAAGGGATGTACTCAAAGGATGGAGAATCGAATCTCGGTCAAGACGGTTGGATCATAAGCGGACAGAGCGGGTCGACGTCTTTACCGACCCGGTAACCGGTTTAGTCGTCACCTGCCGCGCAGTCGAATGGCATGACTTCCCTACCGTAGAATGGACTTTATCATTCAAGAATACGGGAAGGGTCGACACCCCAGTTCTTTCCGGTATCCGCCCCCTCGATGTCAGCCTTGTTCGTCCGGCAGCCGGTGAATTCCAACTTCATACCAACACCGGCGATAACGACGCGGCCGACAGTTACGCTCCCCACATCGAAACGATGAATCCCGGCGCATCCAAGCAGATATCCTCCGCCGGTGGGCGTCCAACGACGGGTGGTTACCCGTATTGGAATATTGAGATGCCCGGCGGCGGGATGATTGCGGTTCTGAGTTGGGGTGGACAGTGGTCGGCCTCATTCAAGCGCGACGCAGGAACGTCCCTGAGAGTCATTGCCGGACAAGAGTTGACCCACTTCGTACTTCACCCAGGCGAAGAAGTGGGCTCCCCGCTCGCCATCCTGCAGTTCTACCAGGGCGACTGGATCCGTTCTCAGAACATCTGGAGGCGCTGGATGATCGCGGATAATTCCCCCCGGATCAACGGAAGACTTCCCCTTCCGCTCTTCGAATCCAATTCTAACGGTTATTTCGATGGCTTACGCGATACGCTGGGCGACGAAGAGCGGTTTGTCGACAGGTTCGCAACGGAGAAGGTTGGGGTGGGTTTCTGGGATCTCGACGCAGGCTGGTATCCAAGCGACCAGACGAAACAATGGTGGGAGGTCGGAACATGGGAGCCGGACTTGACGCGCTTTCCAGGCGGGATCAAGGTGCTCAGCAACTACATGCACGCCCGGGCCATCAAGCTCATTCTCTGGATCGAACCGGAGCGGGTTTACAAGGGGACATGGCTTGCCAAGAACCATCCCGAGTGGATCTACGGAGGCGCGAACGGCGGACTGCTTAAGCTCGGCGAGCCCGAGTGTTTCCAATGGATGCTTGAGCGCATCGACCATCTCATCACCACTCAAGGCGTCGATGTCTACCGACAAGACTTTAATATCGATCCGCTGAACTACTGGCGCGGGAACGATGCGCCCGATCGGCAGGGAATCACGGAGATCCGGCATATCGAAGCGTATAAAGCGCTATGGGACGAACTTCGTCGACGACATCCGAACCTGATTATTGACACCTGCGCATCCGGTGGCAGGCGAAATAATGTGGAGACGCTGCGGAGGTCCGTGCCAATCCTGCGCAGCGACGATCAAATGACGCCTCTTGACGAGCAGTGCCACACCTACGGCATCTCGCCTTGGATCCCTATCAATGGCACCGGCGTGACGATGAACGACGACTATACGGTCCGAAGTTGCATGGCGCCAATCTTCGGCATCGGCGCCGACGTTCGAAAGTCAGTTGATTGGAACAGCGTACGGCGCCTTTCCAGCCAATGGCGCGAGTTAAGCCGATATATGCTGGGGGACTATTACCCGCTTACGCCGTATAGCTTGGCCAAGAATGCTTGGATAGGTTGGCAGTGGGACTTGCCCGAATCAAACGAGGGAATGTTACAAGCATTTCGCCGCGACGAAGCGACAGATTCCTCACTGATCGTTAGGCTAACCGGCCTCTCGCCAAAGGCAAACTACATCGTAACCGACCTGGATTCTGGAAAATCGGAGCAGCATTCGGGCGGAGAACTGATGACGACCGGCATGACCATCTCGATTCCAACCAAACCAGGATCTGCTCTGATCCGCTACCAGAAGGCGCGGCAATAGGGCTTACGTTTACTCGGATTTCGTATTGCGGCGCGTAGAGGAATCGGCCTAAACAAACACTTCGCAAAGGAGAGGTTTGCCATGCCGAAATCGATCGAATTCCTCAATCGCGTAGTCTGCAAGGCGGATGACTTCGTCGCCAATCGAACCTGCGATATGAGCGGAGACGATGCAATTCGGAAGGGACAAGAGGGGATGGTTAGAAGGCAAAGGTTCGGGATCTGTCACATCCAACAAAGCGGTTAGATCAGATCGATCATGTAAGACCTGAATCAAGTCGTTGGTGATAAGGGTTCTGCCACGGCCCGTATTCAAGAGTGTCGCGCCTTGCCGCATCGATTTAAGCAGTTTCAAATCGATCAGGCCCTGCGTTTCAGGTACGTCCAATAGGTGGTTTGATACAACATACGCCTCGCCAAAAGCTGCTTCTAAAGATACTTTACGCACATCCAGTTCGGCTGCTCGTTGTTCGGTGAGGAACGGATCGAACACGATCGTCTTCAAGCAGAAATGACGAAGGAGTTCGATCAACTTCGTTCCAACCGCCCCTGCCCCCAGTAAGGCAACCGTTTCACCATAAACCCCCGGTCCGCGAGCAAGCGAACTCATCGGGGCCTCTTGCCCGCCATACTCTCGCGCATTGGCAAAGTACTGCTTACAGGAAAGCAAGATTTGGGAGAGAGCGAATTCTGCAACTGGGATGGCATTCGCGTACCAAGCGCTCGATATGTGAATTCGCCTCCTGACGAGTGGAGGCGCGAAATAGCCCACCGCACCCGCCGCATAAAACACTGCCCTAAGACGGTGCATTCGGTCAAGCTGCGCTTCACTCAAGAGCGGCATTCCCCACGTCGAGAAAATCGCCTCAACCTCACTGGCGAAGTCATCATTCGCCGAAAGCACACCGGGAAGAACTTCGGCACGTTCCTCAATCCTAGAACGCCGTCCTTGAGAAAAGACCCGCTCAATTTCACGTTCATCACCCATAAACGCAACCTTCATAGAACTCCTAACCTGACTGCGCAATCCCTCATGATCTCTGCCTCCCAAGGTGGACGGGTCGCTGACCTCGGATGAGTCTTCGACGATGGGATCTTTCCGAGAAGGTGTAAGAAAATCGCGCAAGAGTGCTTATACGCAGGCACCGGGGGCCGAAATGCCACATTGCCAAGCAGTTGGAGGGCATCGGCAACTTGAAGATAATCGACCGATTTGGCAGCCCATAAACGATCTCGCTCGGCGAATTTTCGGGGGCTAAATGCGGCTAGCCCGAGCAGGTAGTCGCTGCCGAATTCGATCATATCGATCCCCAAATCATTTCCAGTGAAGACTTTGAATTCGGGTCGCGTGCGATCGCGCAACGCTAGTCGGTCCATCTCCAGAATTCGGTCCAAGCTTGAATGCTTCGAGCCTCTGATTTCAGGAATCTGCATGATCCCCTCCATCGTTTGAAGGTCCCAGATTTCTCCGTTGGGCGCGAACATCTTCCCAAGTTCAAATGTGTAGACCGTGTCGAAGCCTTTTGCGGCTCGAGCGTATACACCAACCTTTTCCGCAGGTGTCAGGGAATGACTCCGAGTGGTTTGGAAGAGAATCGGCGTCCCCCCATGTTCCACAACTGTGTCCATCTCACGGCGATAGAGATCGACCAGTTCGCCCTCTTCCCCTTCTACGAAAACACCTGCGACAAAGGGGGCGCCATCAGTCGCGTCTCTCGTGAGTGCCAAGATGAGCTTCTTTTCCTCGTGCGTCAAGAGGTTCGCATAACCGGTATCCATGTTGACCGCGGGGATAAGCCCCGAATCCAGCGTCTCTCTGAGACAATGTTGGAAAGCCTCGGCCGCGATCGTTCCGCTTTGATCAAAGGGCAAAAGCATTGCCGAAATTCCAAACGGCTTCCGCCCAATGCTCCGTTTTCCGTGAAATTCAGCGAGATCCATCAACGTTCCCCTGAACCTGAAGGATCGGCAATTCCGGAACATCTATCCACCGGCGGGCCTTCCATGATTCGATGCCAAGCTCGGCGAGTTGTACTCCTTTGGCGCCTTCACGCAAATCCCAAGGGAATGGAGAGTCATCGGCCACATGTCTTAGGAATTGCTCCCATTGAGCCTTGAATGCATTTTCTATGAGCCCGTCTGTTGGGACTTCGCTCCAACCGCCCCAGAGATCGATCGGGTTTGGAATATCTGGATTCCAGACAGCTCGGGGCGTGTTAGCCGCAGACTGTATTCTGCATTCTCGCAATCCCGCAACTGCCGATCCCTTGGTGCCGTCAACTTGAATCGTCAGTAAGTCGTCTCGCCTAACCCGAACCGCCCAGGACGAATTGAACTGGGCGATCACCCCGGAACCAAGTTCGAACGTGGCATAGGCAGCATCATCAGCCGTGCTCGCGTAGGAACGTCCCGATTCGTCCCAGCGTCGGGAAATGTGAGTGGCTCCCAGGCAAGAGACTGATCTGACCTCGCCAAACAGGTTATCGAGGATGTACCGCCAGTGGCAGAGCATATCGACAATGATCCCTCCCCCGTCTTCCTTCCGGTAATTCCAAGACGGACGCTGGAGAACGGCGCCGTCTCCACCATCCGCTGGGTCGCCTCCAGTTAATACCCAATATCCAAACTCGCCGCGGACCGAAAGTATCTCACCAAAAAAGCCGATCTCAATAAGCCGCTTAAGCTTGATAAGCCCGGGAAGCCAAAGTTTGTCTTGAACGACTCCGTGTTTGAGACCTGCTTCGACGGCCAGTCGATAAAGCTCGTAGGCTGGTTTGAGCGTCGATGCGGTTGGCTTCTCACAATAAATATGTTTGCCCGATCGAATCGCCTTGCTGACGCCTTCGAATCGAAGGTCAGTTAGTTGGGCGTCAAAGTAGATCTCATATTTTGGGTCACCCAGGACCGTATCCAATTCAGTAGTCCAAGGGACGCCGCCGGCACGCTCCGCGACTTCCGCGAGCTTGGTCTTGTTTCGTCCAACAAGCAACGGCTCCGGCATGATCGCATCCCCGGATGTGACGGCGACCCCGCCTTGATCCTGGATCGCCTTGATCGAGCGAAGGAGATGCTGGTTCGTCCCCATTCGCCCGGTCACGCCGTTCATGATGATGCCGATCGACCTCAATTCGCCACCGCGTCCTTGCCATGTTGCTGAAACGACCATCGGCACGGGTTTGGGTAACTGGTCAAATTGAGATTCCAGAGAGGGGCGTTCACTTCGATCGAAGATTACACAATACGTGCTCGCGCGCGCCTCACCCATGTGACATCATCCCGGCATGCTTTTTCCCTATGAGGGGATCACTGATGCTGACTGATGTACCTTGGGCGCATCGCTCGTCCACCGAGAATCTCATGGGACCGTTGAGAATTCCCAACATTTCGAGATCGGCTGTCAGCCTGTGTCAAAGATAGGTCAGCGTTGGGCCGCCCGATCCCGACAGGACTCAACAATGAAAGGGTATCCCACTCACTCGATTTATGATCTAAGGCTACCGTCTGGCAACATTGATGGCAGCGTTGCGGCTCAGCCAGAGCCTCATGCGCAGAACCTTGTGACGACTAAGCCCGTCGAAGTGCCATCGCTCCAACTTGAAATTGATAATGGACAAAAATGTCCCTTAGCGAACGTTGCGTTTCAATACGCCCCCAGACTGGGTGATTCTCGACTATCAGCAACTCCAACGCGAGGCGACTTTCGAACTCCACAGCGGAGCTCTTAGTCTTCGAGGATGTTCTGTTCCAACCCTTAACCCTAATCCGCTGGTTGCCACGCAGGTTCTGCCCCTTTGCCGGGTTTTTCTTCGCAGCGAGCGCGACGATTATCGCGAGGGGCCTCGCGCGAATGCTTCCTTTCACTCCACAATCGCTCATGGAGTTGCGAACGACTCCCTTGGGCATGATCGTTCTCGAAACCGCTGTACACTCGGGCGCGGTAGAATCCCACTTACTCGGAGACCATGAAATGTCCCCTTTCAGGTTCGAATCCGGAATCGCCCGGCGTGCGACATCCGCTGCGTCCCAATTTGCGGCATGGAGTTTGCGCGTTTGCGTTTGGGGTGCTTGTCCTCGGTATCTTAGCGGCTCCGGAATCGGGACCAAAGCCTGCCGATAGAATTGAGTTCAACCGAGATATACGTCCAATATTAGACAAGTGCTTGTCCTGCCATGGGCATGACCCGAAGGCGATCCAAGCGGGATTGAGGCTGGACAATCGGGACGGAGCTACAAAGGTATTAAGCGATGGCGCACGTGCGATCGTACCGGGACATCCTGAGACAAGCCAGTTGATCGTGCGTATCAATGAGAAAGACCTCGCGATGATCATGCCGCCTCCGTCGAGCAACCGAGTGCTTTCGGCAGATGAAAAGGCCACGCTAAGGGCTTGGATTCAACAAGGTGCAGAGTACAAGAAGCATTGGGCCTTCGTCAAACCGATCCGGCCTGCAGTGCCAAGCGTCGCGATGAGGGCTTGGCCCCGAAACCCCATCGACAACTTTATCCTGAAGCGGCTGGAATCAGACGGGCTGAAACCATCGCCAGAGGCTGACAGGCAGGCGCTGCTTCGCCGAGTGAGCCTCGATCTCACGGGACTGCCCCCTTCTCCGGCGGAACAGGCTGCATTCCTTGCCGATAAGACGCCAAATGCGTATGAGAAAGTCGTCGATAAATTGCTTTCCTCTCCACGTTATGGGGAACGGATGGCGATGGACTGGCTCGACTGTGCGCGTTACGCGGATAGCAATGGGTACCAAAACGACTACGAGCGATACCAATATCGCTGGCGGGATTGGGTCATCGACGCGTTCAACAAGAACATGCCATACGATGAGTTCTCGATTGAGCAACTTGCCGGCGACCTGCTTCCCCACCCAACCCTCGACCAGGTCATCGCCACCGGATTCTGCCGCAATAACAGGCTGAACACCGAAGGGGGTGCGATTCCCGAGGAGTATCACGTCGAATACGTGATCGATCGCGTTCAAACGATGTCGTCGGTCTGGCTTGGACTCACCACCGGCTGTGCCCGATGCCACGACCACAAATACGATCCTATCAGTCAGAAGGAGTTCTACAGCCTCTGTTCGTATTTCAACAACGTTCCAGAGACCGACATAGGGGAAGAGAGACCGACGAACTATCCACCGTTCATCAAGGCCCCCTATCCTCAGCAGGCGTCGCAGATGGAACTCCTTTCCGAAGAGCTTAATGCCACCCGGGAGGTACTGCACAAAAAGATCCAGGCAAATCAGACTCAAGCTCAATCCTGGGAACCAGAAACCACCGTGGACGCTGCCTCGACCGTAGGCATGGTCGTGCGCTACCGCCTGGGTCGATCGCCGGAGGCAATCGGCGCTGGACTTCCGATCCCCAAGCAAATCGGACCGATTAAGGCAGAGCTAGGACGATCAACCGGGGCGATTCGCACCGACGACAAGAGCTATGTCAACCTTGGGCCAGTGGGCGATTTCGAATGGAATGCACCATTCTCTTATGGAGCCTGGATCAAGCGCGAAAGCGTTGGTGGTTCGCCTCTCGCCCGGATGGACGAGGATCACGACTTTCGTGGGTGGGATATGCACCTCACCGACGGCAAGCCGACCATCCATATCATCCATCATTGGCAAGACAATGCGATTAAAGTCGTAGCAAAAGAACCGATCCTGAAGGGAGTGTGGACTCACGTCTTCGCCACTTATGACGGCTCAGGCAAAGCAAGTGGAGTCCATCTCTTTGTAAACGGCGCGTCGGTCCCTTTTGGGGTTGAAGTCGATCATCTCACTGGCACCATCCGGACGTCGATCGACACGCACATCGGCAGACGTAGCGGGACTGGAGCGGTCTATACCGGTGAGGTCGACGACCCGATGTTGTACAACCGAGCATTGGCGCCCGAGGAAGTCAAGAGGTTAAGCAGCGTGTCGCCAGCCGCAGTTTTGCTCGTGATTCCCAAGGAAAAACGAAGCGAGGAACAGAAAAACGCTATCACACGAGAATGGCTCCTTGCCCATGACTCCGAATTCAAGGGGATCGACGACAAGGCTGCTTCGCTTGAGAAGCAGATGGCGGCATTGGATTCGGCCATCCCGACGGTCATGGTTATGAAAGAGACGCCAACTCCGAGGGACGCTTATGTCCTGTTACGCGGCGTATACGATCATCATGGTGAGAAGGTCACGGCGACTACTCCTGCGTTCCTTCCTCCCCTTCCGCCCGGGATCGCTAACAATCGGCTTGGGTTGGCAAAGTGGATCGTGTCGCCAGACAACCCGCTCACATCGCGCGTAACCGTTAACCGGATGTGGGAGAGGCTGTTTGGCACTGGTCTCGTCGAAACAAGCGAGGACTTTGGAACGAGGTCTTCCTTTCCAAGCCACCCAGAACTGCTGGATTGGCTGGCCACGGAACTGATCGCAACAAAATGGAACATCAAAGCCATATGGAAGGAAATGGTCATGAGCGCAACCTATCGCCAGTCGTCGGCCATAAGCCCAAGGCTCCAGTCCCTCGATCCGGCTAACCGGCTGCTAGCCCGAGGGCCGCGTTTCCGGCTGCCTGCCGAGGTGATTCGCGATCAGGCAATGTATGCAGGCGGCTTTCTGTCCGAGAAAACTGGGGGTCCCTCGGTTCGTCCTTATCAGCCGCAGGGGGTTTGGGACGAGACGGCTGGGCTCAATGGGAACTTGCGCAACTACAAGAACGACACCGGACCCGATTTGCACCGCCGCAGTCTCTATACGATCTGGAAAAGAACCGCTCCACCTCCGGATATGGTGCTTTTTGATATGCCGTCGCGGGAAATCTGCAGCGTTCGAAGACCCCGCACCGACACTCCGCTTCAAGCCCTTACCCTGATGAATGACATCACGTTCGTGGAGGCTGCACGGGGACTCGCCCAGCGGATTCTTCGTGAAGGTGGCTCGACTCCAAGTTCAAGGATGGACCTCGCGTTTCGGCTCGTCCTGGCGCGGGATCCAACAGCCACCGAGTCGGCCATTTTGACCCGTGCCGTCCAGAGAGAGACAAATCGGTATGAGGCCAACCCCAAAGCAGCTTTAGCCCTATTGAGAATTGGAGATCTGCCCATTGCCCACACGACAGATCCTGCCGAACTAGCTGCTTACACCCTCGCGGCAAGCACGGTCCTGAATATGGACGAAACAGTCACAAAGAGGTAGCCCTAAGGTCCGCGGAATTTATTCCGCGATCCTGCAGCATCTGTCCGGGCTGAACTCACGGAGACTTACCCGAACTGAAGGCAGTGCTCCGGCTTGGAGCGAGCTAGTATACAATGAACTACTCCATGGACCAAATTCAGGCTCTACAGGACCGCATCAATCGTCGAGTTTTCTTGAAGCGCGGCAGCGGGCTTGGTTTGGCGGCCCTTTTCTCGCTCATGGGCGTCGACGCGTTCGGCAGTACGAGCCAACAAAATGGCAAGCGGTACGGCGGCCTCACAACTCTACCATCGCTTCCGGTCAAGACGAAACGTGTGATTTATCTCTTTCAAAGCGGTGGTCCCTCGCAGATGGAGCTATTCGACCCTAAACCCAATCTCGAAAAACACCGTGCAGAGGACCTGCCAGAATCCATTCGCAACGGCCAGCGGCTGACCGGGATGACATCGGGCCAAGCCAAGTTTCCAGTGGCGCCAAACATCTTCAAGTACTCTCAACACGGACAAGCGGGAATATGGCTCAGCGAATTGTTGCCGTTTCTTGGAGAAGTGGCCGATGAGTGCTGCTTTATCCACTCGATGTACACCGATGCGATCAATCATGACCCGGCCGTCACCTTCTTTCAGACCGGGTCCCAGATTGCGGGACGTCCGAGTATCGGCTCTTGGCTGTCCTATGGCCTTGGGACTGAAAATCGAGATCTTCCTGCGTATACGGTTTTGACCTCCGTCGGCGCGGGCCGCTCAGACCAGCCGCTTTATGACCGGCTCTGGGGCTCTGGGTTTATCCCAACTCAACACCAAGGCGTCAAACTACGAAATTCGGGCGATCCGGTTGTGTATCTTTCCGATCCGGATGGCGTCGATCGAACCAGTCGCAGGGACATGCTTGACGATCTGGCTGCTTTAAACAAGATCGAATTAAGAACAGCAGGCGACCCGGAGATCAATACACGAATATCTCAATATGAGCTTGCGTTTCGCATGCAGACCTCAGTGCCTGAACTGACCGACATCTCGAAGGAACCTTCGAGCGTCTTGGAAATGTACGGCCCAGACGTCAGGCATCCTGGCACCTACGCTTACAACTGCCTGTTGGCTCGGCGTCTCTCCGAGCGGGGAGTCCGGTTCGTTCAACTCTTTCACATGGGCTGGGACCAGCACGGCTCTTTGCCTCGCGACATCAAGAGCCAATGCCGAGACACTGATCAAGCAAGCGCCGCTCTCGTGAAGGACCTAAAGCAGCGCGGGCTTCTCGATGAGACGATGGTTGTCTGGGGCGGAGAGTTCGGCCGTACCGTTTACTCACAGGGGGACCTGACGATGACCAACTATGGCCGCGACCATCACCCCAGATGCTTTACCGTCTGGATGGCGGGGGGTGGAATCAAGCGGGGCCTATCCTATGGAAAGACCGACGACTACTCCTACAACATCCTCGAGAATCCTGTAAGCGTCCATGACCTGCATGCGACGATGCTGTATCTGATGGGAATCGAACACACAAAGCTGACCTATCGCTACCAAGGACGCGACTTCCGGTTAACCGATGTGTTCGGAGATGTCGTAAAAGGAATCCTGTCGTAAGGCTCGCCGACTAGGTGAATGAAAGACCGGCACGGGATGCATTCTTAAGCGTGGTGAGCCCTTGGGAAATCGGTATCAGACACGGTCGGGGCCTTGGGAACGATCAACTGCCATTGTCGGCAACGGAATGATTGCCCTCGCTTCCAGCGACTTCAAATCACCGACGAGTACCTTAATCGACTCGTCTCGCTTCCCCACAGCCATAGAATTCCATTCGATCTTCTTCTCATTGCCCAAGCTGACTCTGAACCGCCGGAGCATGTGACGGTCGATCGAGCCATTGGCGCATAAGTGTCGACCATCGTTCTGATGTGAGCCAGTCCTAGGGAGAATGAAGAGTGGGACTAGGAACTCCACCTCGTATCAGCGGGCGGCTACTGCAACTGAAAATGAGCCCGAATGGATTGTAGGCGTACTGAGGAGATAAAGCGGGCAGCGAGAGTTAGGGTGAGAACGGAATGGAACGTGCCGAAGCGGTTCGCGATGAAGATTCTTGAGAGACGTTTCTTTTTGAGGAAGCCCGGCTCAACTCCGGGCTTCAAACTTGCCTCATTGGGTGGCAATGACGCCGACCATTCTGCCGGTAGACCCGCCGCGAAGGCTAAGAAGAAGCCTATTCCGCACTTCCACGGGAACGATGCCGGAGCGACTGGAACGCAGTTGCACCAACTTCTTGGCTATCTCTTGTGCCCCGGAGTTGGTATCCGGGGAGAGGCAAAGAGTATGGAGGATTGAGCAGCTTGCTACGCATCCGGCGAGCACAGCGGCTCCGACGATGATCTGGCGTTTGTTGGGCCCTTTCAGATTGTTCATTGAGATCCCCTTGGCTTAGAACGTAGTTGCCCAGTTGTCCTTTGTCTTATCGGTGATTTGACCGTTCCATCCGTCAAGAGCGTTGCACCCGGCGGTGAGCGACATCAAATTAACAGACCTGGCGTGGCCGTCGGCATATGAGACTACTACGGATTGGCCGCTGTTGTACCACGGCCAGACACCGCCAAACTCATCTGGCGCCAAGGGTTGGTCGAGATTCCACCCGCCATACCACAAGGATTCATAGCCGTTTGAAGTGAACGGGCGTGTGTCGTTGTTATTTGTATCGAGGATGCAAGGTGGGTCCACTGCTTCCCAGCCGCCACCGTAAGGAGTACCCGACGGGGTTCGAGAATACACGGAACTGAGAGCCATATAGGTGTCTGCAGGGCGGACGATGGACGTTTGGGTGATCGCGGTCATTTGGAACGTGCCATCTGGGGTGAGGAAGACTGGATCGAAGTATTGGTAGTTGATTCCCCAATCCGCCGTCGCCGTAAAGTTTAACTGCGCCTGAGCACTCGACCAAGCAACGCTTGACGGATTGATGGCATAGGCATCGGGATATTGGCGCTGAGAAACGGAGGCCGGATCCATGGGGTCCATCATGACGCCGATCGCTTTGATGTACGGGTACTCCATGAGCAGTGGGGTTGAATCAGGGCTCGCAGGGTTGGCGTTGAAAGACAAATTGTAGCTGGTCAGCATGAATGCGTCGTCGTTGTCGTTCGTGTACATGATTGCCGCAAGCGACAATTGCTTGTTGTTGGAAATTGAATCCGCTTTCTTCGCCGCGGCTTTCGCTTGAGCGAACACTGGGAAGAGAATCGAGGCGAGGATCGCAATGATTGCGATCACGACGAGTAGCTCGATAAGTGTGAAGCCGCGTCTGGCTGAATTGGCAGAGGATGTGGCGGATGTCGAATGAGCGATGCCGAATGTGGAAGTGTTGTTGATTGGATTCATTTCTAGCGAACCTCCTTGGGTTAGCTATGTTTTACAGGGGATCGGCCCACGACAATGTGATCTATATCACGTTTTGGAGAGTTTCTAGAATTGAATTCTCGAAGCGCTCGAAAAGCTCTGATCCACATTGGCCGCGCTGAGAGGAGGTTCTATTCACTTCTCACACGAAGCTAAATCAAGCAACCCTTACTCACAATGCTACGCTTTCTCAGCAAGCAGCTTCACAATTTCAGCGTCGATGGCATCTTTCTTCGCCGGTTCGTAGCCGACTTGGACCATCCGTACGATGCCCCTTCGATCAATGATAACAAGCTGTGGGATTGCGCTTACGCCGTAAGTCTTCTCGTACGATTTCGTTTTGTCAAAGGCGACGGGCCACGTAACGTTCATTTCGCGTACGAACCGCTCCATCCTTGCAAATTCTTGGTCTGCGCTCAGGTCCCGTTCGCCCCCATAGTAACCATAGAAAGAAGTCACCCCGACGAGTTCAAAGCCTTGCGGATGATATCGGTTGTAGAAGTCTCGAAGTTCAGGAAAAGCACGCTTGCACGGAACGCACCAGTGGGCGAAGAAGTCCAGAACGACGACCTTTCCACGAAGCTTCGAAAGACCGTCGTACTTTCCGATTGTGCGTTGGGCTGGAATTTCTTTAGCCGCCGAACGAGCCATTCCCCATGATTCCTGCATGCGATCGATTGCCATTAGTGGCGTACCGCCATAGGCGTTCTTTGACTGGCTTGCCGAGAACCGAGCTCGAAGGATTGCCAAGCCGGCCAGCGCCTCCGACTTTCTACCCACCGCGTAAAGTAGGTCGCAGCGTTGAGACATTACGCTTACATAACAGAAGTCAGCCCATTGGCGGTCAATCTTCGAAGTGAGCTTCGAAGGATCCATTCTACAAAGCAGAGCGTCATACGCCTCGAAAAGGACCTTCGGATTGGTCGCCAAGAATTTCGCCGTCATCGTAGAGTGAACGAATTCAGCCATTTGGCCAAGCATTGGAACTTCGTTCGCTACCGCATACCGAAGTACATTCACCGCTTCTTCGCCTCTTCCCTGGTCGACAAGGAAGCCAAGTTCCTCCTGCTGAGCCCTCCATGCTTGAACGCTGTAGAAAGTTGCGGCGCGACAGGCAAGGGCGGCCGCATCGTCGGTTCGATTCGCAAGTTTGAATACCGGAATCCAGTCCAGGGTGCTCTCATCCGCGATTTTAGAAACGTCAACTCCAACTAGTCCATCTAATGCGATTCTTGATAGCTGAGAATCCAAGTCAGTCTTATCGACCAGCTTGCCGTTCCTTCGATCGGATGCTGCTTGAAGTTGAACCCGCTGAATTTGGGCAAGCAACGGCTTTACATCGGGTGCCGAGGCGCTCTGTCCGGTAACACCAAGTATTGAAAGCAACGCGAGATGGAGACTATTCATCAGATATGTGTTGGAATTCTTACTGGATTCGTGAAAACACTACTTTAGCTGCAGCCCGAGACTTTCGATCCTCTGTTTTGTTGCGGGATCTGCAGACGCCTGCTTAAGGGTCTCGGCCGTCTTCGGAACGTTGGCTACGACTTGCCGCTGCTCGGCAGGCAGCTTTTCAATGTTATCGAGCATCAGCTTCGCACGGGAAACGTTGCTATTCATCAGGTCGGACTTGCTCACCACGATTTGAGAGGTTGATGCGGCTCCTCCAGAACAACCACCTACCAAGAGGCAGCAGACTGACATCATAACGAGACTTACCAAGAATTCCAGTCGATTAGGCATTTTTTGCGTTACAAATTCGGCATGGGCATAGGCAGCCCCATTCAGACTGCCTATGCCGCAAAACGACTAGTTCTTGACAGGCAAGTAATAGTAGCAATCAGACTTAGTCTCCAGCAACGCTTGGGCTGGGAGAGTGGTTGACGAGAGCCCCGTCTTTGCTACGATTCCAATGCTGTATTGGGCCGCCGCATAGTCGTAGGCATCCTGAGACGGGGTCGCCGTGCTGACCGTGGTATGCATGCCTTTCGCATGTCCGTCAAACCAGCCGATATTCCCGATCTTGCCTCCGTGGCGAGCCTGCACACCGAAGCTAAAGTCGCAACCAAACTGCGCGGTGTCGGCCACAATAAACGCGCCAGTATTATTCTGGGCCGCTTCTGCAGCGTCGGCAACCATAATCGTCTCCGCCGGTGAATCGAAGCTCGAAGCCGACAGGACGCCTGTCTCGGGAGGTCCTCCAAAATTACCGAAGCCGATGATATAGGGATTGTTGAATGGTCCGCTGGGTAATTGGCTGATCCAATTTGGCAGTCCGTTGAACCCGTCGACCCCTCCATTCATGGACAAACCAAAGTTATAGCCGGAGTAAGGATCGACCGCGATTCCGACGTTGTCGGGACAATTCTCAACCGGACCACTCTTAACATAGGGATAAAGTAGGCCGAGAGTGGGATCATTCGTGCTGACCCTCGTTGTCGGGTTATAGACCAAACCCCCAAACCAGAAATACGTGACGGTGTAGTCGCTGTTGTAGTAGTAGCTTGGAGGCACTACATTATCGTCGTAGTCTCCCGCGTACATGATCGCTCCCGTTACGACGTTCTTGATATTGGAAAGGCAGGAGGTCTTCTTTGCCGCCTCCTTCGCTTGAGCGAATACTGGAAACAGGATTGCGGCCAAGATCGCGATTATTGCAATCACCACGAGAAGCTCGATGAGCGTAAAGGCGCCAGATTTCTGGCGAAGAGAAGTGTTAAGCATGATAATAGGTTCCAAACTGGCTGAGCTTTGACGGATTCTCGCCTTGGGGCAGCGAAATAACGATCTGATACTTACGGCGTCATTGCCAGAGACTTTTAGAACAATCACAGGACCAACGAATTCATCTCCCAAAATCTACGAATCGGAAGTGTCCGATTTGGTCCCGCACTCATTAAGATACGACTCGCCAGACGAAGATCAAACCATCTCCAGAGTCAATTGAAGACAAAGTTAGCCAAATTACGGTGGAATTGACTAACTTCGCAGGATTTGTGCGTCCATTAAGCAATGGATTCAAGAGAGGATGATCTCAGGACGATCGGCAGGCGAATCCGCGAACGCCGCCTTCAGTTCGGCTGGTCTACCCGGCAACTTGCCGAGGAGGCCGGGGTAGCCCGTTACACCGTCGTACGCATTGAAAGCGGCCGCCCATGCCACCAGAAAACCCTCAACAAGGTGCGTCATGCGATCCGCCTTTGGACAACCCAAATGAAACGTCCATTTGGGGAAGTTACCGACTATGTCGTTCATCGGACTGAGGAAGCACACTGGGTTGTCAGCCATTCAAAATCCAGATACCAAAAACGCACCCCCGAAGAGGATCCCATCCATGTAGACGATCCAACTGAAAGGCGCAGACTCGGGCACCTTGGTTTCCAACCATTCTACACCGCGATATTAAACTCGAGTCTTCCGTCAGGCCTCACCGAGCATGCGATGATGGAGATCCACCAACCGAGTTGGGTCGACAGCCACTACGGAGAAGAGTTTATATACTGTCTGCGGGGAGAAGTGACGATCACGGTAAATGGACATCCCTGCGAACTTAAGGAGGGGGACGCAATGTGCTTTGAGGCTAAGCATCCGCATCAGTACCAGCCGACACACCCACTTGAAAAAGACGACCAGCCGGCGCTTATCTTGATTGTCGTGACGAAGAAGCCGCAGAGGAGTTCGAAGTAAGAATCTCGCCCCAATCAAATTGACTTTTCGGCACCTTTTTGAAGTACTGCAAACTCGCGAAGCCAGGGCTCAAAATTGCGCCACCTCGTGACGGACGTGCGGTAAATGGACTGGCGGACTTGCCAAGCGCTTGGTGTATTTACCGTTCGAGGGTTGCTTTCGTGGTGAAGGCACGCTTCATCCCACTCTAAGCCAAGGAACTCGATTATTTGGCGAGTGACCGATTCCTGGTTGGCAACCAGATCTTCATAATCGATCTCCAAGAACCTATCTGGAGAAAGAACATTTCGCCAGTGGGCTACTATACGCAGATACTGCTGATAGGCACAAACGATGTTCTCGCGATAGAGTGCATAAACTGGGGGTCGTCCATACGGCGCAGTGTAAATGGATAGACAATTATCCAACGGATTGCGCCGCACATGAAGGATGCGGGCATTTGGAAAAGCGGCATGGACCGTGCCTAGCAAAGCGTAGTTGTGAGGTAGTTTATCCGTTACGAACCGGGCACTGGAAGAGATCCGCTTAAGCGTCTCTAAATACGCCAGAACGATCGATGGCATGTTTTCATCCAGGAACTTGCCTGAGTCAACATCAAACGCCTGAGAAGCATGGTCATGCCAATAAGTAAGCTCGCCCCCGGCTGCGACATCGGGATGGCTGGAGAGAATCTGCTCCACCAATGTCGTTCCAGATCTTATCATGCCAACGACCATCAAAGGCGTCGAGCTTTCGCTGGCCCATATCGCGCGATCTCTGAACAAATCGGGAGTGAACACTTCGATTGTCTGATCAAAACTCCTTATGTAGCCTTCCCGGTCCCATTGAAGCTTGTCGAACCAAACCGCGCCGGCGGCTCGGTTCGCAGCGTCGTAATTAACCATCGACGCTTCAAATTCACCCAGGTCCTCTTGGGCTTTACCCAAGGCGTAATACATATAGGATCGGTCGATCAAACCGATGTTGTGACCGTCCGCGAGTTGCTGTAAGTTCGAGACACTCGCACGGTCCTCCTCGCTCGCTCTATGGGTTCTGTTCAACGCATAGTAGGCTATTCCGCTAGAAGGAGAAATCACCAAGGACTCCTTCAAGAGTGGCTCAGCTTCCGCAAAACAGCCCTTTTCCTGGAGCAACCATCCCAGCAAACCGTGAGCAAAAGGTTGATTAGGGTTGAGCTTAAGGGTAAGTCGGAGATATCGTTCCGACTCGGCCGTATTTCCCATCCCAGAAAACGCCAAAGCAAGGAGCATGTGTGCGTCTGGAGAGCCCTCGTCTAGCGCCATCGCGTTCTGTCCACAAACAAGTGCGGATTCAAATTCCAGCAGTGCCAGCCGTGCCCGTCCGAGCCCAATCCATCCAACCTTGGAGGTCGGATCCAATTCCAGCAAGCGCTGCCAACTCACGGCTGCTTCCAAATGTCTGCCGGATGCTGCCGTCGCCGACGCCAGATCCAAATGATAAATGGCGGAAGTAGGATTCAGATCAATTGCTTGCCGAAAGAAATCTAGGCTATCCTCTAACCGCCCGTACTTGGCTAAATCTCGCCCGACGTGACATCGAATCTCCGGATCGGAGGGTTGAAGACTAATGGCCTGTTGCCCATGAGACAGGCCTTCATCCGTACGCCCCGCTGAGAAGAGGAGGGTTGAAAGTGCCACATGAGCTTCAACAAGATTCGGTTCCCGACTGAGTGCGTTTCGCAGATACTCGATCGCAACCGACCGCTTTCCAGTTCGAGCGCAGACAACCGCATAAAGCACGGTTGCCGCCGAATCCAGCGGGTTCATCGTCAAAGCAAGCTTCAACAACGCTCCCGCGGCGACTAGGTCATTCCGGGCATATGCCTGCTGTGCCTGCCGAATCAAATCATGAGCTGTACGCAATACTAATTCCTATTCGCTAACCATCCGAATATTGAAAAGACTAAACGAAGTCTACTCTCCAGAAAAAAGGTCTTCGTGTTTGCCGATATCATAGGCCTCGCTTATTCCCTTGAGTTGGAGCAATTCGCCGAGCCATGGTTCAAATTTCTTCCATCGCGCAATGGAACTCGTGTAGACATCTTGTCTGGCCTGCCAACGACTGGGAGTTCGGATCGCCGACTGGTTTTCTGTATGATGCAGGCATGCGTCATCCCAGGGGAGTTCGCAAAAATCGACCAATTTTCGAACTTCCCCTTCTCGATCGCGAACGAGATTCTCATAGTCCAACTCAAAGAAGACGTTGCTTGGCATTACCCGTCGCCAATGCTCCACCAGACGCAGATACTCAAGATAGTTGAACGCAATATTGGATTGGTTATAGGCAAAGTTCGGACCGAGACCGTAGTGGTTCGTATAAATTGAGATACATGTATCCAACGGGTTTCGCCGGATATGAACGAACTTGGCCTTTGGACAAACTTCGAGGATCAAACCCAAGAACGCGTAATTGAGCGGCATCTTGTCGATGATTCGATTTTCTCCACCACCTTCCAGTCCAAGGACATTGCGGTAGGAGGCCCGAAGCTTCTTGCGATCCGCGTCGCCTGGTCGGGCGCCACCCTTCTCCCTTATAATTCCCGCTTGGATTGTCCAGAACAACTGTTCGCCTGCCGATAAAACTCCGGAATGACTGGACAAGATCTGATCAAGCAGGGTCGTGCCCGAACGAATCATGCCGACGATTAGGATCGGTCCCGGGAGATCCCCCGATGAACTCAAGCACTCCGTCACGAACTCCCGTGAGTATTGACGAATTGTCTGATCCGTTATGTTTCGCACGACTTCTCGGTCGTACGGACGCCCCGCATTGAAGCAGGAAAAGGCTGCGTCATTGGCCTGATCATAGAAAGAAGTCGCCGCTTCATATTCTCGGCTTGCTTCTTTAAGTCTGCCAAGCGCAAAGAGCAGGTACACGCGCTCCTTTGGCTGCAAAGCAGGGTCCTCAAGCGTTCGTAGGGCAGTTTCCAAAAAGGAGATGTCATCCCTGGCGAACACCTTGGCTTCAGCCAATCCGTAGTACGCGGCTCCCTGTATCGGAAACTTGTCGAGAGATCCCCAGAGGATATCCACTGATTCGGCAAACCGCCCCTCCTCTTGAAGCCAAAGTGCGTAACGCGCGCCCAGCGACGGGTGGATTTCTACCGCGCGTTTGAAAGTGAGCTCTGCCCACTCTGGGTGGGTCGTCTCAGAATAGCTGCGAGCGAGCATTCCTAGCAACGTCGCATCATTGGGACAATGTGTCAGCCCAAATTGCACGCTTTGCAGGCAGGAGTTCCAATCGCCTAGCCGCTCGTATTGCATCCCAAGTTGAATATGGCTCTCAACCTGTCCTGGGGCAAGGTTAGCGGCACGTTTGAACATATCTCGGGCCTCGAATAGTCGATCTAACATGGCGAGGGCTAACCCGCGATTGTGCAAGATCTGAGCCGCTTGAGGGGCCGATGCAACCGCTATATCAAAGGCTTGGAGGGCCGCAACCGAGTCGTTTTTCTGAAGGAGGCACAGGCCCAGTTCGTTCTGGGCCGCAGGATGTCGTGGAACAATCGATGTCGCCTGCTCTAGGAGAGGAATTGCCTCATCGTAAGACTCTAAGTTCCTCTTGGCAACTCCAAGGCCGTATACCGCCTCAAATCGTTTGGGCTGTTTTGCAACGACAAACGCCAGGTACTTTTCGGCTTGTTGCCAGTCTAGGTGTTGACACGCGATCATCCCTAAGATGAACTGGGCCTCTAGGTGATCTGGAGCCCGGACCAGCACGTTCCTTAGTTCAGCCGCAGCCTCCTCGAACATCCCGCGCTTCAAGAGGACCTGAGCTGTCTGAAGTGGATCCATATGGGCCTCATCAAATCGAATCGTGTTGAAATCTCGGAAAGATGTCCTCACACAATCGGCCAGTACATCGTTTGCCGCAGCGTAGCCAACCCTACCACAGGAACACAAAGAATGGCGCCCCTAATTTCGATCGGGGGCGCCAGCTCAATTTCAGCTAGTGAGTCGAGTACTCAGTGTGGTGCGGGAAATGGACTTCCCGTATGCTGTCCGCGGTGGCTTGTCGGCTGATTTGGGTATTTCTCGTGCCCTTTCTGCTCAATCTCTTTTGCAGTCATGGACACGCCACTCGTATTATCATCGCCGTGGCTGCAACCACTGCTAGTTGCAACTGCCACGATGAATAGGCCTAAGGCTAGCTTCCAGACCAATATTCACCCCAGAACGGAAATAGATTGTTATTAGTCATGAACGTACACCACGCGGCTCCGCCATCATCGTGGAAGGGTATTTGATCGACGGCCCCAGGCGTATTGACGTAAGTTTTGGCGAACTTCTCCGGCCCGTACTTACCCGCATGTCCATCGGCGTAGCCACCGATAAACTTGGTTGCGTACTGCCTACGTGCGTCGAAGACCACCTGATACCGATCGTAGGTAGTAGCATAGGCGTCCGCCACCGGATTGGAAGCCGTATAGGTTTCGAAGTACATCCAAGACCAGTTAGGGATGTTCCCGTATCGCGAAGGAGTAATGACAAGTCGATCGGCAGGCTGATCAATCGCGGTTAAGATGCGTTGAGTTGGCTGGTAGCTACCGTAGTTGGTACAGCTTGACCCGTTATACAACTGCACGGAATAACCATCCCGGTTGATTGAGAAACTGGTGATCCAAGACCAAGCATACGTATCGTATGAGCTTGAGTAGTAAGGATCCTGGTAGTACGTATTGTAGTTGTTGGGTTCGCCAATTGTCTTGTCGAAATAGATCGGCTGGCTCTTTGTGTACGGGAATGTCAGACCTGCCCAAGTGGTGTTGTAGTGATAGACGTCGGTGTCGCCTGGTATTGAATTATCGACGTAGCCGTAGTAGGTGACGGTTGTATCGTCATAGTCTCCAGAATACATCTGAAGACCTAAGGTCACCTGCTTCAGTCCCGAAAGAGATGATGTAATCTTTGCCGCCGCTTTGGCTTGAGCAAAGACTGGGAACAAAATGGCAGCCAAAATCGCAATGATCGCGATGACGACAAGAAGTTCGATCAAGGTGAAAGCGCGCTTCGCCTCTGACCGTCGAGGGAATTGGGAATGATGCATAAATCGTCTCCTCTATGGGCCACTCTATTATCAGTGACCGGGTTAAAACCAGACTAAAAAGCTACCCGCGCGGGCAGGTTTCCTGAGGTCGCCTCAATTTAGGGCCACCAGTCCAATGGTGGCGCCCTTGGGTTAAGACGAGGTTTTCTTCGAGCCCAAGGGCAGTTATTTCCAACCCCTAATCGGGGGTCCTCAAGAGACGGTCAGGACCACGGTTTTGGAGACGCCCGCTAGCGAAGCCGAGATGTTTGACACCGCCTTGGATTTCACCTGGGTTGTTTTAATCGTAAATGTTGCTTCGGTTTTGCCGACTGGGACGGTAATGGTTGCTGGGACGCTTGCTGAGGAAGAGCTGCTGGACAAAGCTATGACCAGTCCCCCAACCGGCGCCGGCGAAGTCACCGTCACTGTTCCCGTACTCGACTTTCCGCCAACGACGGTTGTCGGACTCACTGTCAGCGACTTTAACGTGGGAGCGTTTATCGTCAGTGTCCCCGTCTGAGAGATATAGCCGAAGGCAGCAGTCACGCTGGCAAGGGTCTGCACATTCACCGCCACCGTCTTGGCGATGAAGGTTGCCGATAACTTCCCCGCCAAGACCGTTACCGTTTTCGGCACTGCGGCGGCTGTCACGCTGCTAGACAAGCTAACCTTAATTCCTCCCACGCTTGCAGGTTCGTTCAACGTAACGGTACCAGTGGACGACATACCACCTATGACGCTGGATGGGCTAAACCCAACCGATTGAAGGATGGGAGGATTGATGTAGAGCGTTGCCATCTTCGTTACTCCATTCAAAACGCCACTTATCGTCGCGACCGTGCGAGGTATTACTGGGACTGTTTTGACGGTAAACGAACCTGAGGTTTGGCCAGATTTGATGGTCACCGAAGATGGAACGATCGCAGAACTCGTGTTGCTTGTCAGTTTTATGACCGTGTTGCTGTAAGCCGTTCCGGTCAAAACGACCTTACCGGTGGAAGTTGCTCCTCCGCTCAAGTAATCCGGACTAAGGGTCACCCACTGGAGCGAAGGCGGCGAAATCGTCAAGGTTCCATTAACGGAAGTGCCGCCATTCTTGGCCGTGAGGGTCGCAACCTGCTGCGTTGAAGAGGCCGCTGTACTGATCGTAAACGTTGCCGTCGACTGTCCCGACTGAACGGTTACCGACTTGGGGACAACCGCCGACGCCCTATCACTGGAAAGTGCCACGACAAAACCGCTGGGTCCCGCCGTTCCACTTAATGTTACAGTTCCGGTCGCGTTGTTCCCGCCTGCCACGAGATTTGGGGTAACCGTTAATTGGGCAAGAAACGCAGTGGTAATGGTAAGTGGAACAGTCTGCCATTGGCCATTGAGGCTTGTGGTTATATCCGCAACTTCTTGCACGGCGGTCGCGGTGGTACTCACCGTGAACGAGCCGGTAGTCTGACCAGCCGCAACGGTGACCGTGTCGGGAACTGTCGCTGCTGGGCTGTTGCTGGAAACTAGAAGAGTCGTTCCTCCTGGCCCAGCGGGGCCGTTGAGGGTGACCGATCCGGCTGATGTGGATCCACCTCCAACGGTCGTGGGCTTCAGATTCATGCCTATCAACTGCGCGGGAGTAATCGTTAGCGACGCAGATTGCGAGCCCAGGCCCGTGCTCGCAACGATCTTGACGACTGTTTGATTGTTGACACCGGAAGTGCTCATAGTGAAACTTGCCGTTGTCATCCCACTGGCGACAGTTAACGTTGCGGGCACCGACGCGCTGACGCTGTCGGTGCTAAGGAGGACTGGAATTCCGCCCGCAGGGGCAGGCTGCGAAAGGGTGACTATTCCATTAACGGATCCACCGCCAAGTACCGTTGTGGGACTAAGGGTCACGCTACTCACTAAATTGGTTCCGTTGTACGGATTCGAGGCGACTTCAAGCTGGCTTGAGGTGTTGTCGAATGCCAGGAGACCTCCACTTGGCGAAACTGCGATTGAAGAGACTCCCACTCCTTCATAACTGCTCAGCAGGGCGAAATTTGAGACGCTAAATGCCTGCATGCCCAAGTCGGTTGCCGCAAACACGACCAAGCTGTTCGCTGAGAATGCAATGGAGTTGACGCCTCGCGTGCTTGATTCTGGCAACAAAGATGACAGAAGAGTATCGCTAGCTGAATCCCAAAGCTCCAGTCCTCCATTGATCGAGTTAGTGGAGGACTGATATTCCATTCCACCATCACAAATGGTCTTGCCGTCAGGCGAAAATGCCACCGAATTAATTTGAAACAGTCCGGTTTCGAGGCTCGCGATAAAGCTGTCGTTCACCACATCCCATAACTCCAACACGCCAAACTGGTCTCCGTAATGGACCCAACCCCCGCCACCCACGACAAGAGTCTTGCCATCCGATGAGAAGGCGATGCCGCCGATGCCGTTGTTAGCGGATGAGTTGAGGGTCGCAATTAATCGGCCCGTCGCTACGTCCCAAAGCTCCACAACCCCTTTCGTCACAAATGTACTGGTGTTGTAGGTGATTCCAGCGTCTGCAAGAACGGTTCCATCTGGAGAAAAGGCGACCGCACTAATCTCTTCGGTCGCCGTAGAAAACGAATTGACCAGGTTACCGGTGTTGGCATTCCACAACTGCAGGACCCCAACTGAGGTGGCAGACCCGCCAGTGGCCACTAATGAGCTGTCCAGACTAAAGGCGATTGCGTTGACATAGGTCCCAGAATAGATAGACTGGACTAGCTGTCCGGATCCTGAGTCCCATAGACCCAAGAATCCTCTTTGGCCATGCGAATTTGAATTCGACGCAGTTCCGCCATTGGCAAGTACTTTCCCGTCTGGAGAAAACACAACTGGGTTGGTATTGAAATAGGGCGCCGTAAGAATAGATGTCTTTAGCTCACCGGACGAGACATCCCAAAGGTCCAATACTGAAAATTCCGAATAGTATGTCGAGTCAAGCACCGTGCCACAGTCGGCAAGAGTCTTTCCGTCAGGTGAGAATGCGATATTGGAAACGGAGTTATCAAACGACGTGTCGAGGGTCGTGATCAACTTGCCGCTCACTACGCTCCAAAGTTCCAACATTCCAGTTTCTAGCGACTGCGAGATCACACCTCCATCGGCAATGCTCTTGCCGTCGGGGGAAAATGCTATGGAGTTGACCGTCGCGTTGTTTGTACCGAGGGAACTGATTCGATTCCCGGTGGAAGCGTTCCACAACTCAACCACCCCGATATTCTGATTCGCGCTTAGAAGCGTGCTTGTGCCACCATCGGCAAACGTCTTGCCATCGGACGAAAATGCAACCGAGTCGACCGTCGTCGCCGAAGATTTGAGTGTCCCTATCACATCGCCCGTAGCCGCACTCCTGAATTCCAGCAAACTGGTTTTGTTTCCGCCGCCATCCGCGATCGTTTTGCTGTCGGCGGAAAAGGCGACCGAATTAATGTAGTTACCTTGAGAATTGGCTGATGATATTTGATTTCCCGTCGCAATGGCCCACAATTCGACTGCACCGACAATCACGTATTGATCGCTATAGGAATATCCACAATCCGCGAGCGTCGAACCATTTGGTGAGAATGCAACTGCATTTACAACATCCTCGGATGTGTTGAGCGTGTTGATGAGAGTCCCAGTAGAAACATTCCATAGTTCCACGACACCTACTTGGCCCGTGGACCCATAGGCGGAGCCACCATCCGCCAGGGTTTTGCTATCTGGCGAGAACGCCAATACCGTTACATCAATGGTGGTCGGAATGCACGCCAGCAATATATCTGTTGACGCTTGATAGATCTGGATTCCGCGATATCCACACACTGCGATGAGGCGCCCATCGGGCGAGTAAGTCACGGCTGATGCAGACGTAATCGGGGTGTATGCCCACTTCTCTATAAGCGAAGACTGTGCCTGGGAAAGGGTTGGAATTAGAAACAGAAGCACCCATTGAAGAACGCAAACGCGAATTTTGGCGCGGAATGCCCGGACAGATGCAGCTAAATTACCCATTTCGTGTGACTCCTCCAGTCATTGCTGACCAAGTATCGCTTCCGTTGCTGCAAACGGGCGAACGAGCTACTTGTTCTCCTCCGACGTTTAGATCGATCGAGCTTAGTTTCCATATTTGAGGCAGCGCGCCTACTTGCTGCCGAAGTCCATCCCGAAAAGTTTTCATATCTATAGAATCGTGAGTACGTCCGTCAACGAAGATCCGCCTTTTGCAGCGGATATGGTTGAGGTCGTCGTGGATTTCGTGGCTACAGTCCGAATCGTAAATGTGATGGTTTCGTGACCCGACGGGACTTTGACGATTGCTGGAACGATCGCCGTCGAGTCGGAACTCGACAGAGATATCTCAAGTCCACCGTCCGGCGCCGCCGAACTGATAGTCACCGTTCCAACGCTCGACTTACCTCCCGTAACGGTGCCTGGATTCAGAGCAAGCGAGACCAGATAGGGAGGATTAATGGTCAAAGTAGTGGTTTGGGAGACGGTGCCAAGACTTGCGGTTACAGCGGCACTCGTCGGAGAATTCACGGCAATCGTCTTCGCCACAAACGTGGCAGATGCCTTCCCGGCGGGAACTTTAACGGATGCCCCAAGGGATACCGAACTTGAATTGCTTTTTAGCTTTACAACAACCCCTCCGGAACCAGCAATCCCACTTAGCGTTACCGTTCCAGTTGTCGAAGTGCCACCCGACACCGCATCTGGATCAAGGGTCACCGACAGCAATGTAGGAGGTGTGATGGTAAGACTTGCCGTCTTTGACACACTCCCATTCTTAGCAGTAATCGTAACGGTCTTGGAGGTTGAGACCCCTACTGTATTGATAGCGAACGTGGCAGCTTCCATACCAGCCGCGACCGCGATCGACTTGGGAACCGATGCGTCGGCGCTGTTACTCGATAGCATCACGAGCAAGCCTCCGGGACCAGTCGGGCCAGTCAGGCTAATCGTCCCCGTTGACACGCCGCCGCCTGTCACTTGCGTAGGATTAACTGCAACCTGTACAAGCTGCGGCGGCGAGATGGTGAGTAGAGTCGTTTGTGTTTGACCGTTGAGGCTAGCGTTGATTGCCGCTTGGGACAGCGACCCCACTGCAACTGTATTCACGGTAAATGTGCCAGAAGTTTGACCTGACAGTATCTCAAAGGCCACTGGAACAGTTGCCGAACTGCTGTTGCTTGAGAGTGAAATGGTCGTTCCACCTAATCCGGCCGGTCCGCTTAGTGTCACCGTGCCAACCGAGGTGTTTCCTCCACCTACGGTCGCTGGACTCAAAGAAATCGATGTCAATCGGGCCGCATTGATTGTGAGCACTGCTTCCTTCGCACTAATTGTGCCGGTTGCCGTAATAGTAACGACCGTTTGAGCGTTCACACCATAGGTGAGAACCGTGAACGTCGCTTTGGTAGCGCCGGCCGCAACTAGCACCGTTTGGGGTACGGTGGCGCTGACGCTGCTCGAAGAAAGCGCAATGGCGATACCACCCACTGGAGCGGCACTCGACAGGGTAACCGTGCCGATTGTAGGACTTCCTCCCAAAACCGCCCCCGGAGCGAGAGTCACGCTGCTCACCCTTGCATCGTTCAGATAAGGGTTCTGGACGACAGCAACACTATTGCTCAATGTCGTGAAAGCCAATTGGTTGCCGGTGGACGATATCGCTAGCGCCTGGATGGAACCAGCATTGAAGTCGTTCAGGTACTTTCCGTTTGTAGCGTTAAAAGCCTGGAGTCCGAGGTCGGTAGACGCAAATAACTCGGAACCGTCAGGGGAGTAGGCAACCGAATTCACGGTCTGTGTATTAGCAGTTAGCGACAAGGTCGACAAAAAGCTATCGGAAGACACATCCCACAGTTCGATCGCGCCAGCAAGCGTGTTAGTCGAAGGAATGAAGTCCCTGCCGCCGTTGACGAGGGTCTTTCCATCAGGAGAAAACATGACCGTTTGGGGAGCATACTCGCCGGTATCGAGAGAGGCGATCAGCGAACCAGTTGACACATTCCACAGTTCCAATACTCCGAAAGCTTCCTCGACAGAATCACCACCCGAACCACACACGGCAAGCGTCGTGCCATCTGGAGAAAACGTCACCGAGGTCACTCCACGGTTGGCAGACGTTTTGAGTGAGAAATTGAGTGTCCCGGTGGACATGTTCCACAACTCGAGCACGCCCGTGTAGACGGAAGTAAGCGTATTGTAACTGGAGCCCCCATCGGCAATAGTTTGACCAGTAGGAGAAAAGGCCACTGTATCAAGCACGTTATTGGCAGCCGTGTCGAGCGAGTGGATTAATGCCCCGGTGGCGACATCCCAGAGGTCGAGCGCACCTTTCGAACCAATTTGGCCAGCGTCAGCCAGCGTGGAACCATCGGGCGAAAACTGGACCGAATACGCATAGACTGTTGTCACGAGTGACTTATCGAGATTGCCGCTCGATGCGTCCCATAGCGATATCGAACTACTGGACACATTGGTGTTAGCGTTCAAAGAGCTGCCACTCAGGGCAACTTCCTCACCGTTCGGAGAAAACGTCACCGTATTGGAATAGCCGTAAATGTAGGGGTAAATCGATGTGATCGGAGATGCAGCGGCGAGGTCCCAAATGTCTTCCTCGCTATACGAATCGTACGTCGTGGAGTTGTATCCAGTCCCACAGGCGGACAGAGATTTGCCATCCGGCGAAAAAGAAATCGCGAGCACTTCATCGTTTGTCGCGCTTGCAAGCACGGTGATTTGCTGAGCAGTCGACACGTTCCACAGTTCTATGTCTCCGGCAGACTGACCGGTGTTAGACACAGTACCGACAGCAAGAGTCTTCCCATCCGGCGAATACTGAACCGTATTCGGAATATTCATCGTCGGCAAATTGCTTATCTCGCCGGTGGCAACGTTGCCGAGTTCAAGGGCGCCCAAACCGCTTTGACTGGCGCCAATGGCCACGGTTGTGCCGTCAGGCGAAAATGCAACCGAATTTACGATGTAGGTCGACGTTTTGAAGGTTCTGATTACGTTGCCAGTAAGGGGACTTCTCAATTCAACAAGCCCTGAGTCTCCGAAGCCGCCATCCGCAATCATGGCGCCATTCGGCGAATACGCGATTGAATAGAGAAACTCCGCTTGGATAAAGAGCGAAACTACCTGGCTGCCCGTTGCCAAGTTCCAAACATTCAGCGCTGTTCCATTCTGATCCCCATTCCATGTGCTTACGCTGTTTGAGAGCGACTTCCCATTCGGGGAGAATGCAACTGATGTGACCACACCAGGTTGGACCTTGTAGGAGTTAAGCAATTTGAGGCTGGGAACACTCCATACTTCCTGCACTGCGACGGTTTCTAAGAGGTTGCTGCCACCGACTGCCAGCGTTTTGCTATCTGGCGAAAAAGTGATTGAAGTGGTGCGGTATGCGGCGGTGGATGGGCAACCGATCAGGGTATAGGATGGAACCGAGTAGATTTGAACCCCACCGATGCCTCCGATAGCCATTAAGGCGCCATCGGGTGAATATGCCGTGCATGAGAGTTGACCGATTGGCATAAAGACGCTAGACCATTGTATTGGCAATGAATTCTGAGCTTGTAATTGTCTCGGCAACATTAGCATCAAGAATCCAATGACGGCTATTGCAATCACTTTGGGGTAACACTCAGGATTGACCGGGAATCGACAAGTCATAACTCGTGCTCCTCCAACGAAGGGCAAACCTTCGTGCAACCGTTCAACTCTGCGCTTTGTTTCATATACTTCCAGGCTTTTGCTTGCTCCAGCTAGCGAAAATCACGTTTCATCTCTCTTCAGATCAATTGGGGCCGTCGCTTAAGGTGCGCTCTGACTTGGGAAACCGAACCACGCGCAAGCGACTACCCCTCATAGAATTGTCAGCGTTGCCGTCTTCGAGACGGCCCCTAACGTCGCGGTTATTGTCGATTGGGTCGATGCCTTTTCGCTGGATGTGTTGACTACAAACTCCGCCGAAATCTTGCCGGCGGGAATCGTAACGGTTTGTGGTACGGTGGCCGCCAGTGCGCTAGAGGTCAGGGTTATTGTGAGCCCTACTGACGGGGCTGCGGAATTTATGGCCACAGTGCCGGTACAAGCTTTCCCTCCCTGCACCGTCGATGGCCTTACCGTAATGGATGTCAATACTGGCGCATTGATCTTCAGTGCTGCTTTCTGCGTGACTCCACCAAGCGTTGCCGACACTGTAGCGGTTAGCGAATTGGATACCGAAAGGGTCTTCACACTGAAGGTCGCAGTGACCCTTCCGTCTAGGACGGTCACCGTAGCTGGGACTTGAGCCGAGAGAACGTTGCTTCCCAAGCCAACAGTGAGTCCTCCTTTAGGAGCAGGTCCACTTAGTTGGATGGCGCCCATCGAAGATGCGCCGCCTGTCAAACTCGTCGGACTGACAGAAAGCTTCTCGATCACCGGTGAATTGATTTCGATCGTTGCGATCTGCGAGTTGTCATTCAAACTTCCCGTTATCTTTGCCACCACTTCACTTGACACGGGGACCGTTCGCACAATGAATGTAGTGGAGGCTTTCCCAGCCTCGATTTTGACTGAGGGCGGAGTCGTTGCTTGTTTCGCGTTGCTCGCTAGCGTGACGACCACTCCGCCCGTTTCTGCGGGGCCCGAAAGGGTCGCAGTACCGGTAGATTCCGTGCCCCCTGTGACAGCAATTGGAACGACCGAGATGGATGCGAGCACGGGAGGAGCGATCGTCAAAGTTGCCGTAGCGTTTGCTTCCCCGCTTTTCGCCGTAATCGTCACTACTTTTGTGGAAGATACGGCAGTCGTCTTGACCGCAAAGGTCGCCGCACTCTGGCCGGCAGCAACCGTGACCGTGCTCGGGACAATTGCACAAGAGTTGCTGCTTGATAATGTAACCGGATATCCTCCTGGACCAGCTACGCCAATTAATGTTATTGTCCCGACCGATGGGTTTCCCCCCGAAACTTGGGGCGGTCCAAGACTAATCGATGTGAGTGTGGCCGGCGTGATCCAGAGAGGTATCGTTTGCGATTTGCCATTGAGGCTTGTTGTAATGTCGGCTCCCTCCTGGTCGCTTACCGGACTCGTGCTGACTGTGAATTTGCCGGTATTCTGTCCCGCCTCTATCGTAAACGTATCGATGACCGAGGCTGCATTGTTGCTGCTAGAAGCAAGTACGAATACCCCACCGGGTCCGGCAGGGCCATTAAGTGTAACCGTACCGGCGACTGAGCTACCACCAGCAACCGAAGTGGGATCCAGGCTCATGGAAATCAGTTGGGCTGGAGATATCGTTAATATTGCTGACTTCGCCCCGCTTCCCGTGGTCGCCAAAATCGTCACTTCCGTGGAGCCGTTGACAGGAGCCGTAATGACCCTAAACGTTGCGGTAGTAGCCCCGCCTGCGATCATAACTGTTCCTGGAATGGTCGCAAATCCGCTGTTTAACGTCAAGGAAACCTCTATGCCGCCAGTAGGCGCCGCCTGAGAGAGGGTGATAGTGCCTATTGTTGCACTGCCACCAATTACCGACGACGGGCTTAGCGTGATACCGCCGACGAGATTGACAATATTGTAAGGGTTGTTTGCAACGATGAGCTTGCTATTGGTTGTACACAGAGCCAAGAGGCTGTTATCGGGCGACACCGCAACGGCCGAGAGACTACTTACCGGATAGTCGGATTGTAAGCTGAAGTTCGTTGTGTCGAAGACTTCCAGCCCACCGCCCGTCCCCGCGAAAAGGGTCTTGCCGTCGGGTGAGAATGAGACGCTCGGAACGTCTCCATCGCCTGGTAAAGAAGCAAGCAATACATCGTTGCCGGCATCCCAGAGTTCAATTTCACCCACAACGGAATTGCCAGAGGCTATAAACACCCTGCCACCATTGGCGAAAAACCTGCCATCCGCCGAGAAGACAACTGACTCGGGTGAGTATTCGCTGGTGTTAAGCGTCCTTAACCTCGTGCCAGCCGAGACGCTCCACAACTCCAAAACGCCAAACTGAGCTTCAAAAACTCCACTGTCCCCACAAACCGCTAGCGTCTTTCCGTCAGGAGAGAAGGCAACGGACGTAACACCACCAGTGGCATTGGTGTCGAGTGTTGCCATCAGCGTTCCAGTTGTGAGGTTCCACAGCTCTACCACCCCGTCGTTGTCGTATCCTCCATCGGCCAGGATCGTTCCATCTGGAGAAAAGGCAACCGACGCGACATATTCCGTCGCCGATGTGTTGAGCGAACCTATAAGCGATCCGGACGCGAGATTCCACAGTTCAACCACCCCTCGAGCGACGCCAATTCCACCGTCTGCGAGTACTTGACCATCGGGGGAAATCGCGACGGAACGAACGCCATTAATGGCTGCGGTATTGAAACTCCTTACGATCGTTCCACTCTCAGCATCCCACAATCCCAGCCACCCGGTCATGTTTGCTGAAGCGCCATAGGTGAAACCCCCATTAACGACACTCTTGTGATCTGGCGAAATAGCAGTCGAGACCGTTTGATAGAATATCGTGGTGTTGAGCGTTGAAATCAGAAGGCCCGAAGGCACCGCGAACAAGTCAACGCCGCCATTGAATGCAGAGTTGGATGCGGCAAGAGCTGTTCCATCGGGAGAAAAGGCAACGCTAAAGACACCACCCTGAATGCTGTTTCCAAACTTGGTGAGCAACTTTGCCGTCGACACATCCCAAAGTTCCAGACAGTCAGAACCATCGTTGGTAAATGCCCCATCGGCCAGTGACTTGCCATCCGGCGAAAACGCCACCGAATCGACAGTGGTTGTAGGTGTAGGAAAGGAACTGCTGAGCGCTCCTTTTGAGAGATTCCACAGCTCCAACGTTCCATTAACCTGGTACGGGGGGTAGGTCACGATGTCCCCTCCGTCAGCTAACAGGGCGCTGTCTGGGGAAAAAGCTATGGAGTCGACATACGAAACCGCCGTGTTCAGCGTATTGCCGAGTTTCCCGGTTGCCGGATTTCTAACCTCCAATAGGCCCGTCACGTGAGAGCCTGCATCGGCAAGCATCGTCCCATCCGGTGAGAATGCGACGGAACTGAGTGAGACTTGTGGCATGTCGATGGCGGTAATCAGCTTTGCCGACGCTACATTCCATAGTTCTAGCACTCCTTCGCCGCCGTACCCGCTGCCGCAATCCGCAAGTGTCTTGCCGTCAGGCGAAAAGGCTACGGCGGCTTGGGAATACGCAGTCGTGGGAAGTGACGCGACTAGTTCGCCGGTAGAAACGTTCCACAGCTCCAACACTTCCCACCCTCCATCGGCCAATAACTTGCCATCAGGTGAAAAAGATACAGATGCCAAAGAGTTGGCTGTCGTTGGAAAGTATGCAATGAACTTGCCGGTTGCAGCGGAGAGAACCTGAAGGCCTCCCCAATCGCTGCCTCCAACTGCAATGAGGGACCCGTCCGGGGAATAGGCCACTGAAAGCGGTTGACCGATGGGCCCGTACATCCAATCGATCGGCAAGCTTCCCTGCGCTTTGGATTGGCATGGCATCAGGCAGATCAGCGCCAAGATGAGCAGCAAAATGCTTGCTCTGGTGCGTGCTTCAAAATATAGTTTTCTCTGGCAACCGACGACGTCCATTACCTCCAGCCCATCTACGGATCATTATCAGCGTTTAACCGTGAAAGGAGCAACAATATTCTTGCTCTTTTTCAGTGCTTAAATTGATGGAACCGTATCTGCCTGGCTTTGACGATCCACCTTTCGGCTATGAGATCGATAAGACGGCCGTCTTCGATACGCCCCCAAACGTTGCCGATATCGTTGAACTGGTCTTTGATTTCACGGTCGACGTCTTGACGGTAAACGGAGCCGAGGTCTTGCCGGGAGTAATCGTGACCGTAGCCGGCATCGTCGCGGCCGAATTGCTGCTTGACATGGCAATCACGATGCCTCCGACTGGCGCCGCTGAGCTAATCGTCACCGTTCCCGTGCTCGACTTGCCACCTGCGACGGTTGTCGGGTTTAGCACGAGCGATGACAAGGTGGGAGCACTGATCGTGAGAGTACCGGTCTTCGAAGAACTGCCCAGACTTGCAGTCAACGTTGCGGAAACCTGGGACGCAACCGCAACCGTTTTCACCGCAAACGTCGCAGTTGATTTTCCTGCCGCAACCGTCACGGACGCCGGAACGGTTGCGGCCTTCAGGTTGCTGGAGAGCTTGATGGTGGCTCCTCCCGCTGGAGCCGATCCTGTGAGCGTCACGGTTCCTGTCGCCGCAGCGCCACCCGCGACGGAACTTGGGCTCACAGTTACCGAAGAAACAACTGGTGGAGTCACGGTCAGCGTGGTGGTCGTGGACGTTGTTCCGCTTTTCGCCGTGATTGTCACAACGTTTTGAGCAGATACGGCACCCGTTTTTATGGTGAAGGTCGCCGTACCCTGGCCAGCCGCGACCGTAACTGAGCCCGGGACGGAAGCCACTGCACTGCTGCTCGACAAAGACACCACGATTCCGCCAGGACCGGCAACTCCATTTAGAGTTACAGTTCCCGTCGAACTTATTCCTCCCGGGACTTGTGAAGGACTCACACTTATTTGGCCGAGTGAGGCAGGCGTGATTGTCAGGGCGATGGTTTGCCATTGTCCGCTCAGGCTTGTCGTGATATCCGCAACCACCTGGGTGCTGGTCAAATAAGTGGTAACTGTGAACGTGCATGTTGTCTTGCCGGCAGGAACGGTTACGGTGTCTGGCACCGTAGCGGCGGTGCTGTTGCTTGAAGCCAGCACTACGACGCCGCCTGCCCCGGCTGGACCGCTCAGAGTTACCGTGCCCGCAGACGTCGAGCCACCACCTACAGTCGTGGGCTTGAGGCTCATCGAGATCAATTGAGCCGGAGTGATCGTCAGTGCTGCCGACTGAGCGTCGATACCCGTTCCAGCGGAGATCGTAACCAAAGTTTGGCTATTGACGCCTGACGTATTCACCGTGAACGTAGCCTTAGTAGCCCCCGCTGCAATCGACACCGTCGCAGGTACCGTTGCACTGGCGCTACTGGAAGCCAGCGACACGGAAAGCCCACCGGTTGGCGCGGGCTTTGAGAGTGTAACCGTACCGCTCGCCGATCCTCCGCCAAGTAATGATGTCGGGTTAAGCGTCACGCTGCCTATCGGATCCGCAACGAGATACGGATTCGGCGCCACGACCAGGGAACTACGCACATTGCAGAAGCTCAGAAGATTATTGTCCGGAGACACTGCAATCGAACTCAGACTCCCCGTACTGAAGTCGCCTAGAAGATCATAGTTCGAAGTGCTGAACGCTTGAAGGCCTTGATCAGCCCCAACAAATAGAACTTGGCTGTCGGCAGAAAACGCGACCGAACGCACCGTAGCGGTCACGGCCGCCAAGTTCAGAGACGAAAGAAGCTCCTCTGTCGAGACGTCCCAAAGCTCCACCGCGCCTAATACAGAGTTCGAAGCTGCTACATACTGCTGGCCCCCGTTGGCAAGGAATCTGCCGTCTGGGGAAAACGCGACCGCCAGAGGATTGAATTCTCCCGTGTTGAGAGACGCGATTCTCGTGCCCGAAGCAACGTCCCAAAGCTCCAAGACACCGTATTGACTGCCACTGCCGGTAGTATTTGCCCCACAAACGGCAAGCGTCTTCCCATCAGGCGAAAATGCTAGTGAGGGGACGCTTTGATAGGCGTTGGTGTCTAGCTTTGCAATCAGCTTACCGGTCGACACGTTCCAGAGCTCAAGTACTCCGATTGCGTTGTAGCCGGATCCGCCGTCTGCAAGAATGGTTCCGTCTGGCGAGAAGGCAACCGCGTTCACGAAAAGGGTGGCGGCAGAGGAAAGGGACTGCAATAGACTGCCAGTCGAAATGTCCCATAGTTCGAGTACGGTGTTCTTACCGTTGGCGCCTCCGTCCGCGAGGATCGTTCCGCTCGGAGAAATCGCGACTGCGTGAATACCGATCGCCGATGTGTTAAACGTTTTCGTCAAAATGCCAGTCGAGGCATCCCACAAACTTACTAGGCCCGAACTGGCGCCAGAGCCCGAATAGCCATTGCCGCCAACGGCCAGGGTCTTGCTGTCTGAGGAAAATGCGACCGCCTGTGCATCGCACTCGGATGTATCGAGTATCCCGCTCAAGTCTCCGGTCGTGACATTCCAGAGACTCACTCCAATATTCGCGCCATAATCGCATCCGGCGAGCGTCTTGCCATCGGCCGAAAACGCGACCGCATAGACCCCATATGCCTGAGCCGCGCCTAATGTTGTAATAAGGTTTCCGGTAGATACATTCCACAGCTCCAGACTTCCCGCATTCACATTCAAGAACGAGCCATCGGCAAGCGTGGTTCCGTCCGGTGAAAAAGCAACGGAGTCGACTGAACTTGCGCCCGTGTCGAGTGCGTAGTTTAGCTTCGCAGTCGAGACGTTCCAGAGCTCGAGTACTGCGTTGGATTGATAGGGAGAATAAGTCACGATAGCCCCTCCCACCGCAAGGGCCTTGCTGTTGGGAGAAAAGGCGATCGTGTCGACCACAGTGGCGGAGGTGTTAATCGTACTGATGACATTGGCAGTAGACGGGCTTCTGATCTCTACGAAACCAGTTGCCCCTGAACCTGCATCAGCCAGCATTGTTCCGTCGGCCGAGAACGCCACCGAGTAGATTCCTACTTGAGGCTTGGAGACCGTCGTAATCAGCTTGTCCGTAGAGAGGCTCCATAACTCCAACTCACCGTTAAACGTATTGTTCCCAGTAGAAGTAATGCCGCACACCGCGAGCGAATGGCCGTCCTTTGAAAACGCTACCGAGGCCACAGAACCGATTGCGGTTTGAACAGGGGTTACCTGTTTGCCAGTCGAGACGTTCCAAAACTCAAGTAAGCCACTTCCAGCGTCAGCCAATGTCTTGCTGTCTGGAGAAAAGACGACCGACGTGACCGTGCTCACTGCCGTCGGGAAAGAATTTACAAGACTTCCTGATGAGACAGAAAAAACTTGGATCGCCCCCCAGCCTCCGACCGCTACTAGTTTGCCGTCCGCAGAATACGTCACGCTGAGCGCTTGGCCAACTGGGCTATACATCCAATCGATTGGCAGCGCGCTTTGAGCCCCAGACTGCCGGGGCAGGAAGCAAAGTAGTGCCATCACGAACCACACAAGACTTGGTCTTACACCTGCGACGGTCTTCAGAGTCAGGGAATGCAGTGCGTTTAACCGGTTCTTCATGGTCGTGAATTATTTGCTACCTCTCTTTTTTGGCGCAATTTCTGCTTCATGGTATCTCAACTTCGCAGGCAGGACACATTGGCTCGCATATTTGTTCCTTTTCTCGCATTCCAGTAACATCGCGATTCACTCGGCACGACCGGAAACATCAGAAGAGCGACGCCACTCCGTAATAAACTCCACATCAGATTCCCTTCCAGCAGTTCTTCGCGTCTGTCGCTCAATTCACCGGGATAGAATGATCCTAAGCGAAATTGTTTGGAGGCGAATATGAATGCCATGCATTGTGGTCTTCTCGTTGTGGCCGTCATCGGTGCGTTCTGTGCAAGCGAGAGCTGCTCGCCAGCGGAGGCGCCAAGTTCGGGAACTCGGATGACTGCGCCAAACCATGCAGACAAGATCGGCTTGGACTTGGACGGAATTGGTGATGGGTCTCGGTCAATGCCCTTTGTAGACGTAGCCAAAACGCTGCGCCCATTCTCTTTGATCGGCAAGGCAGACTTGGCTCCGACCGATTCTGACGGATGGCCAACCGCAGACTGCCAAACCGTTTTCTTCGACATTCGCCCCTTCCCTGCCTGGAGTCCGCCTATCGACGACCCAGACAAATTCCAGCCGGATTGGAGTGGAACCTACAAGCTATCGCTTACCGGACAGGCTACGCTGGGAATCGTCGAGGGAAACAATAGCGTCGCGAATGAAGCATTCGATGCCACGACCAATACAACGACGGCGGATATCGTTGTTAAGCCCGGCTCAGGTCTGCTGATCGTATCGTTCGCAAAGACCAAACGCATGCCAACAAGCCCTGAGGGTAGCGGATTCACCCATCTCAAACTCATTCGGCCGGGCTATCCGGCAAACACAAAGCAAGTGTTCACTACGGAGTTTCTGCGCGCGCTCAAGCCATTTGCCGCACTACGCTATATGGACGTGCTGGCATCGAACCATGGTCCGGGCTACTATGGGGACGCTGGACATCACACGTTAGAATGGAAAGACCGCCGGTTGCCGTCAGACGCGACCCAGCAAGAAAACGGGAACAAGTATGGGCTGGCCTGGGAATACATCGTTGACCTGGCGAATCAAACGGACAAAGATGCCTGGATCAATATTCCGATCGCAGCCTCCGACGATTATGTCAAGCAGCTTGCCATCTTCCTGAAGAAAGGGCTCAATCCAAACATCAAGATCTATATCGAGCACTCGAACGAGGTCTGGAACTTTGGGTTTCCACAGTATATCTATAACAAACTCGCCGCCATCGACGAGGTCAAGCAGGGTCATTCGCCATTAAATAACGACGGAAGCACTGATCAGGAAACATGGACCCATCGTCGGCACGCGAAGCGTCTGCACGATATCGCCGAAACCTTCAAGCAAGTGTTCGGCTCCCAGGCGATGTTTTCGAGGATTCGGCCCATTTACGCTTCATGGCTCATCAGCCCCGATCCACACTATAAGGATGTTCTAACTTGGGCGGAAAAGACTTATGGCCCGCCGAAAGAATACTTCTACGGAATGGCGGGCGCTGCCTATTACAATGCGGAGAAGGCGAGTTCTACTGCCAGCCCCAGCGAGATCCTGGAGGTCATGCGCAAGAACAGCGACGACAACGGGAATTTCCACCGGCAGCTAAAGGCCATCGCCGATTCCTTCGGCCTAAAGTACACGCAGTATGAGATTGGGCCCGACAACGGCGGGGGCAAAACCGAAAACGTCGCCAATCGCATCCGCGCGAATCGGCTCCCGGCGATGAAAGATCTCGTTCTTTATGACGCCAACAAGTGGTTTTCGATGGGCGGGGACATGTACATGTATTTTGCCGCCCCAGGGGGCTATAGCAGACATGGCTGCTGGGGGCTCAGTGAGGACATCCGGCAGTTGAACACGCCGAAATGGCAGGCGATCTATGAACTGACTGGGACTTCACCCTCTCAAAAGTAGCAACGGGCCCCGCCAAACGCGTACGCGTCCAAAGCAAGGAATAGTTTGGAGTGGACATGCTTAGCCGGCCACGACATTTTTTCCGCCAAATGAACTGATTTGGGCGCACCACTGGTTGGTGATTTCCTGGGAGGTTGTCGGCAGATCGGATAGTGCGTAGGGAATTCCAACGCGTTGGTATTTGTATGCTCCGGTTGCATGGTAAGGCATCAATTCAGTCTTCTCGACCTTCTTCGAAAGCCTTGCGATTTCAGAGAGGTGTTCGTCCCCATCGTTTACACCTGGGATGAGAGGACACCGCAAGATCACCCGTGCGCCAGCATCGAGCAACTGATCCAAACGCGCGAGGATGGGGGGCCTGTAAACCGCCGTGAGCGTGTGATGATTGCAGTCCGGAGACGCTTTAAAATCAAAGAGAAAGACATCGGTCAATTGAAGAAGCGTCGCCGCAAGCCGCTTCGAGAAAGCGCCGCACGTGTCGAGGCACGTTGCAATGCCCTCCGCCTTCGCGGACGAGAAAAGCGCGATTAGGAATTCAGATTGCAATGTCGGCTCACCGCCGGATGCAGTGAGGCCACCCCCGGAACGGATGTAGAATGCGCGATCCCGAGTCACAACCGCCATGACGTCGGCAACCGAAAGTAACGACGTCCCAGCCGAATCTGCCGTAGCAGGTAGGGCCCAGGATTCCGGATTATGACACCACAGGCAGCGTAAAGGGCAGCCTTGAAAGAAAACCGTGGTACGAATACCAGGACCATCGTGTAAGGCGCCCCTTTGAATGTCGAAGATGACTCCAGATTGGCTAGCCATGGCACGTGCGCTCCAGGATCTCTAGCTGCACTTCTTTTGGCAGATCCACAAACCTCGCACTAAACCCTCCCACTCGAACCATCAGATGCCCCCACTCGGAAGGGTTCTTGATTGCCGCTTCGAGGTCCGCCCGACCTACCACCGTGATCATCGCTTGGGCGCCTCCGTTGGCAAAGTAAGTATCCAACAGGGCGCGAAACTGCTCGGGCCTATCGCGCGCCAACTCGGGCGAGAACTTCATGTTCTGAACCGCCCCGCCATGCCAACGCGGGTCGAGCTTCACGAGCGAGTTCAGCATTGCCGTAACTCCAGCCCAATCAGCGCCAGGGTTAGGATTGTTGGCGTTGGCGAACGCGGCCCCGGCATGTCGTCCGTCTGGCGTTGCCCCAGTGCGCATGCCGAAGTGAACGTTCATCGAGTTGTTGACGATCACGACGTGGTGCCTCGTCCATCCGATGGAATTCCCGGCTTCCTGCGCAGCCCCTCGTACCTGCTCATGTACCCGCATTGCCCACCGATCCGCACGGTCATCGTCGTTGCCGTACTTTGGAGCTTCAATCAGGTGGCAACGCAGATTCTCAAAGCCCAGCCAGTCCTTTTGAAGAGCAATTCTAAGATCAGGTAGTGAGACGCCCGTCGACTCAATTGCGGCAAATGAGTCGGACGTATTCGTGTTCCCATACGTCTCGACCGAGCCGGTTAGATAGCGTACCCCTCCGCCAAGTAACCATTGGCCACGACCTTCGCAGTCATCGATAAGCGAGCTTGCGAGAGGAAAACCAAGATCCTCACCCGTAACCCGATATAGGGTGAGTTGATGCTCAGCGAGTGCACGCATGTTTGTTTCGACGATTTGCCGATACTCATCCCAGAGTTCCTCTAGCGTCATAGGCACTCTTGAGCCCCGTCCATCAAGAGCGGCCAATAAACAGGCTGGCAGGTTCAAAACACCGTTCGGTGACGAGACGCTACGATGATCGAGCATCATTTCGCCGCAACCAAAGGGAAGGTACTGCTGAGCGTCCGCTTCAGACGTGTCGAATGCCTCACGGATAGCAGGAATGTAGACATCGTCGTTGTATAAGATGGGGTAAGTGCATCCCTCGGCAATCGCCTTTAGTGCGATGCCATAGATCTCACGACACTCGTTGAGTGAAAACCGGAGAGACAGTTGAGGTTGGTCCTGTCGAACAACCGTCGAGGCATGGATAGCCAAACGCGCGAACGTATCGGCGCCTGCGACGCCATCCGATCCACGACCGCCTACGATCACTCGGTTATTCCACTTGTTGTCGTAGGTGGGAATATGACGCCAAAAGGCGATGATCAGATCTTGAGCTTGCTCCACTGTCAAACGACCGTTGCTCAAGTCCTTATCGAGTAGGGGGCCAAGTACGATATCGAGACGGCCGTAGTTTTGCGTTCCAGCCGCAAGCGATACCAGCCAAATAAGCTGAATCCCGTCCCTAAGGCCTTGCGGTTTACCGGCTGCCAAGTGAAGCAACGACTCGCGAAGTTCTGGATCGATTGCCGTGGATGCATATCGCTCAGCAATTTCGATCACGAGTTCATAGGCTCTGCCGACAAGCGATGACCACTCCCGTTTGGGGTGGTCTCTTGCGGCTTGGAGCATTCCAGGAAGGCCCCGGTCCAACAACTTGGCGTTGTCGAGCATCAGCCCGCCAATTCGATACAAAGGAAAACCAAGGGCACTTTCGGTGAAATAGTCGTCGAATGGGAGACATGCGAGGGCCGATGCCGATAATGAACGGCGCGATCGTTCGGAACTGGTCTTACCGGACCAGAAAGTGAGAATCTCGTCAATTTCCTTTGCGTTTTGCTCATTTCGCAGCCGAAGCAAATTCGCTTCGCGGCAGTAATAGCCGCAACCGCCTGGTTCGAGGCTCATCCCAACTTCTGGATAGAGAACCCGACCCGCGAACCTGTCGCCGGGCTGAATCGGCTGAAAAAGAGCCGGGAGGAACAACTCAAGCGTCCTTGCTTCGCGCACCTCTCGCGGCGAATCCCAGTACTCCGCGCAACGCCTCGTGAAGGCCAGTTCACGCCCCAATACGGATGACGGATCCTTGATGCGCCCTCCATCTTGGTTGGCTAACAACGTTTTGACCTCAGTGACCATGGGTGAATCTTATTGATATTCTCCCCGAGATTTGATGCTGGCAAGATCAAATCGAGTGACATTAAAGTGATGTATATTGATATAAGTGAGAATCGATCGCCTTTGCCTTGCCGAGATCGCGCCTTCATTGCCGTTTCACGTTGCTCGGTCAGACCGCACAAGCCTTCCGGTCTATCGGCGTCCCCATACGCACGTGGACTTCTGCGAGTTTATGTGGCTTGTCAATGGAAGACTTCAGCATGTCGTGAACGGCCAATTGAGTGAGCTATGGGCAAATCAGATCGTTTTCGTTCGCGATCGCGATATCCATCTAATCCGTCGAGTGCCCGGCCACGACTTGTGCCTCTATAACGTCGCCGTACCCACGACACTGCTTTCTGGGATTCTCTCCGTCTCCGGACCTGAAATCCCCGCTCAACACTGGTTTGATTGGCCCTCACCTCCCAAGATTCAGATACATGGCGAGGAGATACAAGACGTCCAGGTGGCTTTTCATCGGGCAATGGACGCTTTTCTGGGCTCGCCGCGTGAAATCGATCTGCTCCAGTTCCTGTCCATTGTCCTTTCGGCGATGGCGGGGCCGCCAAACCGGGGTCGAATGCATCCGGTCGCTCCGATTTGGCTCCATGACGCATTGGAGGCCATGGACGAACCGGAGAATTTGGCCATGGGCCTTCCCCGGTTACAGGAATTGGCTAGCGTAAGCCCTGAGCATTTGTGTCGAACGATGCATGCCCAACTCGGAAGCACCCCAACCGAATACATCAACAACTTAAGGCTTCGCCGGGCGACGGTTCTACTCGCATCCAGCGAATTGAGCCTTGCTCAGATCGCAGACGGCTGCGGATTCCAGAGCCTCTCTTACCTTCATCGGCTTTTTCGAGCCAAATACGGCTGTTCGCCAATTGCCTTTCGACGCGAACGATCTGCCCTCTCATAGGCTGTGATCGCCTCCAGATCTACCCCTTTACTCCGCCAAGTTTGATTCCCTCGACGAAGGTCCGCTGGGCTAGGAAGAACAGCGCAACGAGTGGCAAGGTCATCACTACCGACATCGCCATCATCCGTCCCCAGTCCGAGGAATACTGGCCTTGAAGACGGGCCAAACCGATAGCGAGGGTGTATTTGTCGTCGTCCATTAGATACAGGAGCGGCCCGAGGAAGTCGTTCCACGCACCAATGAAGCTGAACACCGCGACCACGGCAAGGGCTGCCTTCGAAAGGGGCAGCACGATGGTCGCCCAGATCCGAAGGTCGCTCGCTCCATCGATCCTCGCCGCCTCCATGAGGGAAGCCGGAATCGTCCGATAAAACTGACGGAGCATGAAGATGAAGAACGCATTACCGCAAAATGCCGGAACCACAAGCGGGAGAATCGTATTGATCCAACCCAGACTCTTGAACGTCTGGAACAGCGGGATCATGGTCACTTGCGCTGGCAACATCATCGTTGCAAGCATTGCCCAGAAGAGGACCTCCCTCCCCTTCCAATGGACGCAAGCAAGGCCATACGCGGCAAGCGAGCAGCTGAGGACCGTTCCAAATACGGCAAGCACACAAATGACCAACGTGTTCTTCAGCATCCGATAGAACGGAAACGCCTTGAACCCCTCCGAATAGTTGCTCCACTCGAGGTGCGGACGCAAGGAGAGACTCGCCGGCGAAACCGTCACTTTTGTTCCGTGTTTAGGGCCTTCTTGGATCTCGACGACCTGCATAGCACCTTTACGCTCAACGGGCTTCACCTCCAAGTTTGCCCCGTCTACTTGGAGCGTCTGGGCGCGTGGAACCAAATCGAATTCAGCTTTGCCAACTTGGTCTTCTGTCTTCAGCGACGTGCTGATTTGCCACAAAAACGGAAGGGTGAACAGTGCAGCGAAAAGCACCAGGGCCAAGAATCCTACCCATCTAGCCGGACGATTTTTCACTGTTCGTACTGCACGTGTTTCATAGAAGACCTCATTACAATCACCGTCGCGACAAGGATAATGGCGAAAAGGACCCAAGCCATGGCAGAGGCGTAGCCGAGTCGAAATTCAGTGAACGCGCTGTTAAACAAGTGAAGGCAATAAAAGAGCGTGCTGTCCCATGGCCCGCCTTTTGTCATGACAAATGCCCTCGCAAACTCCTGAAAGCCACCGATCAAACCCATGACTCCAGTGAACAACAGGACCGGCGAGATCAGCGGGACTGTGACGTGTCGGAAGCGCTGAACCGGTCCGGCGCCGTCCAACTCGGCAGCTTCGAAAAGCTCGGCTGGCACATCTTGCAGCGCTGCCACATAGAGAATCGCTCCCCCTCCGGCGCCCCACAGCGACATCAGCACCAGACCTGGAAGTGCCCATTTTTCGTCGGATAGCCAGCCTGGTATCCAACTCTCTGGAAGATGAAGCGCCCGCAGAAATGTGTTGACGAGCCCTTGTTGCGGGTTGAGAAGTCGAACCCACAAGACCGAGTTGGCCACCAGGGGGACCACCGTCGGTAGGAAGAACAGCGTTCGAAAGACCTTAATGCCCGCAACTTTCTGATTGAGCAAAAGCGCGAGACCGAGTCCTACGATCATCCCCAACGGGACCGCGCCAAGGACATACATAAACGTATTTCGAACCGAGTGCCAGAACTGATCGTCCTTGGCCAGTTCGAAATAGTTGGCAGTTCCAACGAACTTTGGCGGATCCAAGATCGGGTAATTGCAAAGGCTGAACCAAAAGGAGGCAACCACCGGGAGAATCGTAAAAGCGACCAAGCCGAAGATCAACGGCGAGCAAAATAGAATGCCGGTCCAAGTTCGGGACTTCATTTTGATTCTTCACCCGCATGCTGGGCGAGGTCGTCCGCGACCGATTGGAGACGTTTGGAAACATCGCTGGTGACCCGGGCAAGCGCTTCGCGGGGTGGCTGGCCACCGTAGAGGACTTCGTCCATAGCCCTACCGATCCGTTCCATATAGTAGCCCTGTACCGGCATCAGGGTACGGACATGCTTGGCATTTGCCAATATGCGATAGAAGACCCCACGGATCGGGTCTTTCTTAAGCCGCTCGAATACGGGACTCTTGGCGTAGGCCGGAAACTGTTCCATCTCGGTCGCTTCGATGGTGGTTGCCTCCTCAGACGTGCACATCCACTTGATAAACTCGAAAGCCTCCGGGCGAATCTGCTTGTTTCTCGGAACCGCCAGAGACCATCCGCCAATCCATCCATTCGGGTACTCGCCGTCCAACGGGGCGGGAATCAATCCGATGCCCAGATCCATTGTCGGAGCGTATTGGTTGAGCTGCTTGATCTGTGATACATGAAGCAGCCTCATCGCTGCCTTGCCTGCATAAAACGGATCGTTTCCGATCCCGACAACTTGGGTGGTAAACGAATTCACTTTGCGCACGTCGTACTTCCGGCCAAACTTGGCCATCCATTCTAAGGCCTTCACCACCTTTGGGTCATCGGCCGTCACCGTTCCAAGTGGATGGGTCGAATCGGGTTCCTTGTATAGATTGCCACCGAACGCATAGCCCCAGGTAAACATCGAGTTAGCTCATTCCCACTCCCAAGGATTGATCCCGAGCGTGCCGATATTTCCCTGTCGATCAACGACTGTGAGCTTGTCCACCATCCGATCCAAGTCGTCGATTGTTCGCGGCGGCGTCTCAGTATCCAATCCAACTTTCCGGAACATGTCCTTGTTCCACACAAACGCGAAGTTCGGATCGGCGCCCCAGGGAATCGCGTAAACATGACCACGGAATGTGCTTTCTTTCCATCGTGGCATCCAAAAGTCCTCAGCCCTCAGGTTGCTCTTTCCGAACGAGTCGCTCAGATCCGCCAGTGCACCCCGTGCAGCCCATTCAGAAAGTTGTTGGCCATCCACAAAAGTAACATCGGGTCCAACACCGCCAGCGATTGCCAGAAACAGCTTCTGGCTGCTTGTAAGGTCGTTGGATGCGAACGACATCTGAACGTGGATACTCGGATGGGTACGCTCAAATGCCGTAACCAGGTGGTCAAGCGCAGCTTGATCAGAAGCGTCGAAAGGCTGCCAAACCGTAATGACGTGAGGGTCGGGTGTCGGCTTGGGTAGGCATCCGGTCGGTATCAGGCAAAGGGTGATCGCGACAACCAGACCCTTTGCCAAACGATGGAGTACCAGTTTTGAATTGGTTGTGAATGCGCTCGTTGAGGGGATGAGATGAACCGGGCCCAGAAATACCCTACGGGTTTGAAGGCTTCTAACGGCAATCTTCAAGTTCGGCATCGGCGGCTTAACTTGACTCATAGTCGCGCACACGATCGCATGGCAATCCCCATCATGCGATCACCGATCCGGAATACCGAGATACCCCCACCACGAAAGACTCTTATGCTGCTCATCATCCAGGCGCCTGTGCCGGAAGCTCTAACCTTACCATTCTAGCCTGCTGCCAGCGTGCGGTCAAATAGGAGATGCGGAACACAGCATGCAAGTTTAGGATGTCTGCGTTTGAGATCCATCCGTCGATAACTGTTGCTTTGCGGTGTCCGTAAGCGATTCACCGGCTATAGAGATCGAAATTGCGAAAGGACGAAATCGTGAGTTCGTCACTTGTTCTCGATGGCTCCCGACAGGGCAAGGTCAATTTCCCGCTTGGCGTCTCGCATGGCGAACTCCGGTTCTTTTCCATTCGTCTCGACAAGGTCAATTTGCTTTTGGACGATCCGGCTCACGGTAGCCCCATCGAGATAGGGGCTCGTCTCATCTGGTACGGCGTGCTCCGCCAAGTCCACCCACACATCATTGTCACGCTCATCCGGATGAGCTGGATCGAACAGCATGGAAGCGTCGGTCGCGAATTGTCGAAAAGCACAGACACCGTCGGCATCGCGGTTCACCTCGCGATTGTATGCCGCACTCGACAAGCACCTCAGAAAGGCTAGCGCTCCCTTTCGGTTCTGGGATTCCCTGTTGATCAATGTAGCGCGGCCGTAACCAAAAAACCGTCGATAACCTCCATTCGGACACTCAATTACGCCAAGATCCAGTGCAGGATAAGACCGAAGACTAGCCAGCCACCAGCGTCCGCCGAGCGCCATCGCTCCTCGTTTGGATCCAAACCATGCGATTGATCCCGAGCCCCATCCCCCCTGTGCCGACATCGACGACTCCTCCGACGCCGTTGGAGCCACCTTATACTTGTGTGCAAGGTCATATATCATCTGAATTGCCCTGACCGCTTCCGGACGATCTAATATGCACTGCTTGCCATCAGGCGAGAAAACATGGGCCCCATAAGTACAGAAAAAGTCCTTCCAGTTCCGATCGAACAGTAGTCCATATTGCGTGACTTTGCCTGCTGAGTTTCGTATCGTTAGTCTTTGGGCGAGTCGGATAAGCTGCTCCCAGCTCCACGGCCCATGCGGCTCCGATATGCCGGCTTTCCGAAGGATGTCCCGATGCACCCAAATGCCGTCAACGGCAAGATCGGCTGGAACTCCATAGACCCTTCCGTTGTAAATCGCCGCACCTTGAATCCCCTTAAATGTTTGGGATTTCACGTCAATTCCTTGTTTCGGCAGTTCGTCAGTCAAATCTTCGACGATTCCGGACTTCACGTACGCAGCCAATTGGAATGAGTCATAAGAGTCGATGAGATCTGGCCCGACTCCGGCCAGACATTGGATGATGACCTTCTCGACACCCTGATTGTCGGGATCCAACACGACGCGATATCGCTTGTCCGTATCCTCAAACTGCTTGAGCTGACCCTGCCGCGTCGGGTTGTTGTCGCTGACCCAAACTAGCGCCCGCTTCCCATCTTTCACTGGGCTCGGCTGAACCAGCCAAACACCCACCGACAGGAATGTCATCACAAAAACACAACCACCAAGCAGTCGCCTCAAGATCCATCAATCATAGTGGGTTAGTTCAAAATTCGCGAGCAGGGCATATTGCCGGGGATAAGTCTAAAGACGATCCCGGTTACGAACGGAATTCCCATACCTCACAATCGCCTCAGTACCCATTCTCGCCGACCGGCTAAGCGGACCGAAAAGAGGCCACAATCCCCCATTTCTGTTCCCTGAAATGTGTGACCTGAAATCTGGGGCAGCGAAAGCGTTACTTTGCTGGCGCCTCAATACATGGAAGTATTGAGGTACCGCAAGAATTCCATGACCCAGGCGGAAAGGGTGAGCTGACTAAAATGGCATATACGTACTACGCATTCATAGAGGATGACCTCGCCGACATTTCATCGCAACCTGCCTCTGCATGGACGGTGGAAATATGGTTGCGGATTGGAGCAACACTCATGACTTCGGTCATTGCCCTTGTCGTTTGGTTTGCGGTGATTCTTCGGACTGAGCAAACGCCTTACACTTTGATGGTGAAACCGGCAGCCGAAACGCTTGAGTCAGGCGTGAGTTCTTCAAAAGACCTCACGACGATCTCTAATGAGCTTTCCTTTCAGGTCGATGCGCTCGATCTCAAGCGGATCGGTGGCGACCTGACCGCTGTCGGAAAGTCTGAATTTGGTGGTCAGCATGCGGCTGTCATGCAGTACCAGTACGGCGACTCCATCATTCTGGTTTACACGTTTGGACACAAAACGAAGGTGTTTCAGGACATGAAGCAGTTGGATGTCCCGGACAACCATTTTTATCTCACGTCGGGAGGAGCGGTATCGGTCGTCGCGTGGAAGGATAAGGAGAGCGGATACCGAGCGATCGCTGCAAAAGCCACCGAAAAGGATATTCTTGCTTTGGCGGAGAATGTAGTTGGGGGATCGTAGAAAGAGAGTACTGCCCCAGGGAGTTGCGATTGCCAGAATTCATCTACTTTGTTAGGCCCTCAAGGCCGACTTTTCCTGGCGACGGCACGCCAACTGAGTTCGGCATCATCGAGGAGCATGTCAGCTTCCTCCGGGAGCGGCTAGCCGCCGGGGTAGTGATCCTTGTTGGTCGAACTCAAGACGAACATCCTGTAGGCATCTGCGTCTTTGAGGCTGCAGATCAGGAAGCCGCAAGCAGATTTACGGAAGAGGATCCAGCGGTTGCTAAGGGAATATTCACCGCGGAAGTTCGTCCATACCACGTGTTTCTCATGAGGGGTCGCGACTAGAAGTCGCATTCAGATCACCGTAGAACTACTAGTTCATAGGCTCCGCGTCGACGACGTAAGCTGGTCCAGCGATCAGGTGCTGGTATCGTTTGCAGAGTTTCCTTCGGGGGTTATCTGATTATTAGGTTGAGTATTACCGCAACTATCGTTGTGTGCCTAAGTGCTGGCCTTTCAATCGGGTTGGCTGGCAGAACACGCCAAGACATCTCACCGAATCAACTAACTGCCAAGCAGGCCATCGCTAAATTGGAGCTAGATCGAGATCCTCTTTGGGTTAATGCCAAAAAGGAGGTCTACAAGAGCGTGCCCGAGATCCAGTCGCAGCACGACACCGAGTCACGACGGGGCTTACATTTCTCAAAGATCATGCGCGGGCCCACATCGCCAAAGTCGATCATGCTGACCTTTGACGACGGTCCGCACCCAGGTTATTCGGACAAACTCGTCCAGATCCTCGGTCGCTACAAGGTTCGAGCGACGTTCTTTGTCGTGGGTTCTCAAGCGGAAAAGTATCCGGACCTCGTCAAACAGGAATTTGAGGCAGGCCACGTGGTTGGGAACCATACCTACCATCATGTCAGCCTCACTAAAATCCCTCTGAGCTATGCGGCGGAGGAGATCGGCGCCTGCAGCGATATTTTGAAGAGAATTACTGGCAAGTCCTCCCACTTTTTTCGCCCACCCGGAGGAGACTACAATCAAGAGATTGCAGAAGTGGCCAATTCGCTCGGTTACACGCTCGTGCTTTGGACGGATGACCCGGGTGACTACCTCAATCTCCCGATCAACGAACTCATGAATCGCACATTGGATAACATCACGCCGGGAGGCATCATCCTTCTCCATGACGGTGACGACGATGCGATCCGAATACTTCCAAGTCTGATCGAAGGTCTGCGGGCCAAGGGGTATCGGTTCGTGACGCCCGATGAAGTTGTTCCGATTCAATCGCGGTGAGACATCGAATTCTTGTAGCATCGTGAATGCGGTCAGCGTGTTTCGAAAATCGATATCCAAAAGCTCCAAATTGAGGCGGGATATTGGAGTTTCCTTGCGAGACGTAGAACGAAATGGCACTGATTCCTTGCCAGTAACATGATGGTTGCGCCGTCTGGCAGCCAAACTAAAGCATGCGACTAGGTGGCCAAGTGTTTTGTTCGTATGACGATCCAGAGAAATGGGCGTTTGCGGCAAGGAAAGCCCGATACGGGGCGGTCAACCCGCCGTTCGGCGCCGAGGCGGATAGCGCGACTCGACAGCAGTTCGTTGACCTATGTCGACGGCATGATTTGGTGATCGCAGAAGTAGGGGTATGGAACAACCCTCTCTCCGCCGACCCGTCCATTCGCAGCATCGCGATTGAGCGGTGCAAGTCTTGCCTGCAACTTGCAGAGGACCTGGGCGCCAGATGCGCAGTAAACATTGCCGGTTCATGCGGCGAGCAATGGGACGGCCCCGACGCTCAGAATCTGACGACCGACACATTCAATTTAATCGTCGACCAAGTGCGTGAAATCCTCAAGGCGGTAAAGCCTAAACGAACCGCTTTTGCGCTTGAGACGATGCCCTGGGCTTTCCCCGACTCGCCAGAATCGTACGTTGCCCTCATTAAGGCCATCGACGATACAGGGTTCGGGGTCCACCTCGATATCGTCAATATGATTTGCTCTCCACGGCTTTACTTTGACAACGCCCGTTTCTCGCAGCACTGCGTAGAGACCTTGAGGCCGTGGTTAAAGGGAGTCCACTTAAAAGATATGCAGTTGAGATCCGAATTGACGGTTCACTTGGAGGAACGCATTCCGGGAGAAGGTGGATTAGACCTTGGCGCGATGCTAACCGCTCTCGGAACGCTCCCAACCGGCACGCCGGTTCTCCTGGAGCACATGCGAGATGAATCGGATTACTCAAAGGCAGGCTCCTACATCTTGAAACTGGCCGCCGATATCGGCGTGCCGTTTGAAGATTGAAGAGCTGTGCGGAGGGTCCTGCCTGGCGATTCTGCCCATAAACAACTTCCCAAAAAAGTCCTTGCAGATCGTATTTTACCATGGTAAAATACCATCATCTACCTTGGTAGATCTAATTAGGTAAAACAATGGCGATTACACTTGGGAGTGTGCAACTCCGAATCATGCGAGTCCTTTGGGACGAAGGCGAGGCAAATGCTCGTCGGATTACAGACTTGCTCAGTGAACGAACCCCTATCGCTCATAGCACCGTTCAAACGCTACTGCGAAAGCTTGAAGCAAAACGGGCGGTGACACATGAACAAAGGGACCGGACCTTTGTTTTCAGGGCGCTTATTCAGGAGTCGGAAGTCTCGCGCTCAGCCGCTCAAGACCTCTTAACTCGGGTTTTCCAGGGCTCGATCAGCGGTCTCATGGCTCATCTACTGGAGAGCGAAGAGGTGTCGCCCGACGAGATCATGCGCCTGAGACGGCTAGTCGATGAAAAGGCGGCGGAGGAGATGAAATGAATACCGATACGATTCTCATGTTCTTTTTGCAGTCGAGCGTTCTGCTATTAGTTGCGCTTGTCCTGGTCATGTTAACCCTCCGCCATCCAGCCCTCCGGCTTGCGATTGGCAGGGTCAGCCTTCTTGCCGTGTTGGGGCTGGCGGTCGTGTCACCCTTCATGAAGGGTCAAGCGCATCCAATGGTGCAGGTTTCTATGAATGCATGGTCAGGCTCTTTGCCGAAATATGTTGTTGAGACGGATGGGAAAACAACTGTACAGCCTGAAACAAAGCTGGCTGCCAGTTCCCCGGTCTCGCACCTATCTCGCCATGCGAATACACACGACCCGATTGACATCGCTAGGCTAATAGCTGCCATCTGGGCTCTGGGAAGCGGGATCGCCGTTCTTTCACTCTTGACCGGGTATATCGCCCTTGTCCGGGTACGCAGGTCTTGCGCGATCTCAAACGACCCAGAATTCATGTCCGAAGTCGCTAGAATAGCCGGTTCGTTCGGTATCAGACCGCCAAGGGTGGTAGAGGGCGAGTCGGTTTCCAACCCATTCGTGGCCGGCATTTTGAGGCCGACGGTGTTTCTTCCTTCCGGGTGGGCAAAGACCCAAAGCCCGGATGTGGTACAGGCTGTCCTTCACCATGAAGTAGCCCACATCGCCAACGGCGATCTGCGATGGATGCTGCTTTACCGCCTAATGTGCATCGCACTCTGGCCAAATCTCCTGATTTGGATCCTTAAGAAGCCCCTGGCAGGCGCTGCCGAAGAGCTTTGCGACCGATACGTGCTCAGCACGGGCATCGCGGATCATCGCTACGCCGACTGCTTGCTGCGACTTCGAGAGGGCCTTCGCGCCCGCCCATGCCCATCGCTAGGCATTGGCGCCGTTCCGGCCAAGTCAGCCCTTGCTTCCCGAATTGAAGCAATCTTAGACAAGCGCCGATCGCGCGCCGTTCGCATCTCACGAACGACCCAATTCCTCACGAGGCTCGGGGGGCTGGCCGTAGCGGCCTCGGCTGCGTTCCTCATCGCAAAGCCCCTTCCCCAAACCGCGACCGATCCAACGGCCGGCTGGATTAAAGGGTCCTATAGCGGGACTATTGAAATAAAAGACTCCAGAGGCGCCCCGATCAGTGGAGCAAGGGCCTGGCTAATCGTCGAAGGCGCCGTTGACCCGTTGATCCGGGACCAACAGGTCAACGGCAGCAATGTGGAGCTCAATCCCGGAAACGTCCCATCGAAGCAAACTGCGGGCGTACTTTTGGTTACTGCAAAAGGCTACGGCGCCAACTTCATTCGGCTGTGGCCAAGTCCAACGAAGATCAGTGCCCTACAACTTGATCCTCCTGCATCGATTCGCAGCCAATTGAAGTTAGCAAACGGAACCTCGGCCAGCGGCGTGCTGGTGCAAGTGCATCTGTTCCTTCGAGACGCGCCAGGCATACACGGAAAGGGGTTCGTCATGTTCCGCCCAGGCCTCCAGACGGAGTTCAGCACCCGGACAGACGGAAATGGCCGATTCGTTATCGACGGCCTGCCAGAGGCCACCATCGTAGTGCTAGATGTGAATGACCCCAGATTTGCGGTTCTTGGAGAAGATGCGCGATTCACGACACCAGACCATGCCGGGCTTCTCGATTCAACCGTTGGTCCGTCAACCGTGATTCTGCATCCGGCTGCCAAGATCATGGGTCGCGTAACCCAAGACGGCATTCCCGTCGCCGGGGTACAAGTAGATGCTCAAGGCAACCATCGGCTGGATAATAAGAGTACAGGGTACGGCGGTCAGGCAACTACCGACGCCACCGGAAACTACGAGATCGATCGGCTCCCCGCAGGTCCCTACAACGTATCCGTCCATTTGGACGAAGTTAAGGCTGAGCAACTGACAGCAGTCGCACACGAAGGGGTGGTGACTACTGAAGGAAGAGCAGTGTCTGGCGTAGACTTAGCCCTCATTCCAGGTTCGATTGTGAACGGAAGGGTTGCCGATGAATCAGGTAAGCCAATGCATGGAATCTACGTCGGCGTATACGGCCCGGCGCATCCGGAAAGTAGCGGCGAAGTGCAAATGATGCTCACAAAGGAAGACGGGTCCTTCCAATTCCACGTTCCTGCGGGTGAGCAGTATGTATATATTGGAGACAGCAGCTACATTCAAGATAGCAAACGAGTCCAAACGAAGGATGGCGAAACCATTACCGTGAGTCTCGAGGCAAAGCCTGCCGCGCCCATTGCGCCCGCTGAATTCGCCGAGGAGAACGACACTCAGCCAATCAAAACCGAGGATGACTCCAAGCCTACGGGACCTATCATGTCCTTCGGGCCGGGAAGGCCGTTTTATGGCCCGCAACGCCTCGCAAACGGAGTCATCGTAAAACTAGACTACGTACAAAATGACGACCTAAAGCCTCACACCCTCTGGAAGCCAGACGGCTCAAAGGCGGACGGCTTGGATGTCAGAACGAGCCTCAACCTGAATGGCTTCGGGCATAGAAATGAGAAAGTGCGTGGAATGTTCCTACGAGTGAGTATTGAGGGCGCCGCTCCCGGCGACTATAACTGCCAGGTACAAACCCCACATTTATCGAATTGGAACGTCTGGCAAGGCTATGGAGACGGGGAAGACCGGTCCATGGATCTGGCCTCGTTCCACGCGCCGACGACTCTCAAGGTCACCGACATGAGATTCGGAGTGGGTGCTGGACCCTATAAAACCGTGATGACAGCAAAAATTGGACAGGGCCCATTGATGGCGGAAGCGGGGAGCGGCCAGCCACGGCCACCGGCAACCCTCGCGCACGAGGCCAGTGTTGGGGTGAAGATCCGATTTCCACAAAAGTACGAAGGAACGGATGCTCGCTTGGAGGTCTTCACCAAGGACGGGCGGAAGTTGGAATTGGCTTCGTGGCAGGACGAGACACAAACGTCAAGGTCGAATTTAAGAACACGCAGCTACGGCTTCTCGGGTGGCGCCGCCGCAGATATCGACCATGTCGCCTTAGTTGTCCGTCCGTTCGATTGGGTCACTTTCAAAGGAATCCATCTCTATCCGAATGGGCAATAGTCAGGATGTCGGCACGACTCAATCCTGGAGAGTCGTGCCTGCATTGCTGCGAATGGCCTTATGCCACAAGTCCATTTGATCTGAGTCGTCCGCGGTCCAAAAATCATCCGCCATAAAGGCAGTTTGTTGCCCATACCCGGATTCACGCATATCCAATCCCATAACTCTGATCATTGCCTTGCCGGCTTTTGCAATGACAAGCTGCTCTCCCTTCGGACTGTGTTCGACTAACGAAGTCGGGGTGATTTTTGCACGGTGGATACTAATCGAGCGCGTGAATCTTCCACGGACTTAGTCTTTCGTGTTCCATTCGTGGGGTCCGGGCACTGGTTCGGAATGGCGTATATTTTCCGTTCGGTATCACTTGAATCGAAGAGCTAATATCGATCGACCGACTTACCGTAACATTCCTTGCCGCTTGGGTAGGATCAGTTATGCTTACCTGTCTAGCGGCTTACGCCCTATCGACGGTCATTCGCCAACAAGTTGCCCACAACCCCTGGGAAAGTCAGGTCTTCTATCAGATCTTTCCCCGCAGCTATCGCGACAGCAACGGGGATCGAATCGGCGATTTTAAGGGAATCATCGAGGGTCTTCCCACAATTCAGAAGTTGGGATGTACGGCGATTTTGCTCAACCCTATCCAGAAAGCCCGGGTGTATCATAACTACTTTGCCGACGATTGGATGGATGTGGACCCTCAGTTCGGGTCACTCAATGACTTTGACGCCCTCATTGCGGCGGCTCACAAAATCCACATAAAAGTCATCGTCGACATGGAGCCGCAATACATCGCGAGTGGCCATCCCTGGTACATCGCCGCAGCCAAGGACCCCAATGCTCCCGAAGCCGAGTTCATTGCAAAGCCATTTCATCCTGATCCAAACGCTGCCTCTCCATGGTACGACCACGCCAAGATACAGCTAGCTTCTGTAAACCTGAATAATCCACAGGTAATCGAAGAGATTGGTCGAGTGTTCCGATTCTGGTCGGAACAGGGGGTCGATGGCTACCGAATCGACCACATGATGGACGACCTGGATTGGCAAGGCAAAAGCACTAAGCTCTACTCGCGACTTTGGTCTCCTATTGAAGAAGACATCAAGAAGCGCTACCCGGGCTCGTTCTTTGTGGGTGAACAAGCCGATTGGGAGGCCTACCGAAGTTCGGTTGATATGTTCGACGGCACCCCAACCGATGCATGTTTCAACTTTCGCCTCAGGAACGCTCTCCTGACCTTCAAGAAGGGCTTCCTCTCCAAAACCATCGGCGACTACAAGTACTTCACTAACGAGGGGCGCCTGCAGTTGAACTTCTTGGAGAACCACGACATGACCCGGTTCGCCAGCGAGGAGCTCGATCCTAGAAAGCAGCGACTAGCGGCCGCGCTGATGATCTTTGCCAAAGGCTCTCCGATCATCTACTACGGCCAGGAAATCGGAATGAAGGGCGAGCAGGGCCACTGGAACAGCGACGGTAATGATATCCCTGTTCGCCTGGCTTACCGCTGGAGCAAGAAGCTCGAAGCACCGGGCACCGCACTTTGGTACAAAGACAACGGCCCTTGGTGGAGCACCCGTTATTCGAGCGACAACGATGGCGCCAGCCTCGAAGAACAGGAGAACAACCCGCACTCCCTATTCAACTGGTACCGAAAACTCATCGGAATTCGCCAGACCAGGCCAGCTCTCAACAGTGGATCCCTAGATTTAGTCGATACCTTGACGGAGACAGTATTTGCGTTTCGACGAAAAAGCGAAGGACATTCAGTGCTGGTTCTAGCCAATTTAAGCGACAAGGGTACGACGGTGGGAGGTTCAGTTGTGCCTGGAGGCAAGGATGCAATTTCGGGAGACGAAGTGAAGGCAAATAGTCCTCTGCGATTCGGCCCGTGGCAAGTGCGTGTGATTGACGAAAACCCTTAGGGCTTTGGGGGAAAGCCTTTGATCAGATCGACCGGCGCCACGACCACCGCCTTGCCATCAGGGTATTCCGACTGGTAAACGAACTTCCCTAATTGATACAAGTACACTTCTGGAGCTCGGTCGGACCGGTAATAGGCTCCGGCTTCGATTTTCCCCGGTAGAGCAATACTGGCGGGTTAAGTCGATGTACCATCTTGGCGAAGGCTCGCCATATTTGTCGCGCCAACGAAGCGATTCCCCCAACGCGGTTCCTTCATTCCAACCATTCCAATCGCTTAGCAGAATGTGCCGCGCATGACTCTCGATGGCACGACACCATCGATCGCAATCGAGAGTTCCAGCGTCTCGCGGGAAACCTGGGGGAGAAAGGTCCCGTCCAGGTTGGATGGATGCACAGTCCAAGTCATTTGGTCGCGGCGTGTCATCGGCCCGTAGCCCCACCCTCCTTTCCCGTGTTGGTCGCCGGTTCGAAAGAAGTGAATAGTCTTATGGAAAGTTCAACGCGCGTCATTCCAAAGGGGCTCGACATCCTTTTCGATATACCAAAAAAAGACGGGCTTACCGTTTTCCTGCATGTAGCTCGGACCGTGCGCATAGCGCCGGAACGAGTCATCGACGGCTGAATCCCACATTTTCGAATCCAAATGTTGATTGAGCTCGCCACCGGCCGCAAGCGCCAATTGGAGTCTCTTTCTCGCAGGTTGCCGGTCGGAATATTCGAACCACGCTTGGATCGATTTGTCGATGAGACGGTCGTCGACATAGAGCGTATTTGTGTCGTCAAGAAGCGCGTAGTCGATACCTGCAGCGCGGATCTCGGAATACTCCTTGGCGACCTCGTTTTGGATCCGAACAGCTAAATGGGCTATTCAACGGCATAGCGCCATGTCTGCGTTTTACATCCGCCCAATGGTGAAATTTGTCGTCCCCATTGAAGAAAGTCATCACCCAAACGCCGACTTGCTTCGTTGATCGGCTTGGAACGACCAGACTTGCTCGCGGAACGATTGTATCCGAATAGCTGAAAAACAAACCCAATATCAAAGCGACGACCACGTCCAGATCCTACCAGGGTCGTCTTAACACCACCCTCAAGCGCAGATATGACACCGGTCGTTGATGGTGCGAACAAATTTGGGGCAAGGTTTGAAATAGCTCAGTTCAGTAGCCGAGTCAGGTCTAAATGCCCTTCTGAATTCGATCAAGTTATCGTTAGAACCGCCGTCTTCGATGCGCTTCCAAAGGTTGCACTGATTGTCACGGTTGTCTTGCTACTCACGGTCGTCGTCTCTACCTCAAAATCCGCCGAGGTCTTGCCTGCGGGTATCGTGACGGTTGTCGGAACGGTCGCCGAAGGCTGGCTGCTTGAAATCGAAACTACGAGTCCCCCAACAGGTGCGATCGAAGTGATCGTAACTGTTCCGGTACTTGACTTGCCCCCCGCCACCGTGGATGGACTCAATGTGACAGACTTAAGAGTAGGCGCTGCAATCGTTAGGGTAGTGGATTGAGCGAGTAAGCCGACACTTCCCCTAATGGTGGCTATCGTCTGTGTACCTACTGCTATCGTCCCTACCGAGAATGCTGCTGACGTCTTCCCCGCAACAATCGTTATGGATGCAGGCAGGATCACGGAATTCTGATTGGTGGACAACCTGACCACCGTCCCGCCGGCGGCGGCTACCCCGGATAGAGTTACCGTGCCGGTGGAAGGCGAACCTCCGGCCACGGACGTTGGGTTTACAGAGATCGAAACCAGAGAAGCGGGATTAATTGTCAGGTAGGCGTTTTTTGAAACGGCGCCCAGGGTGGCTGTGATCATCGCCGAGGCTTGGGTCGTGACGGAAATCGTGTCAACCTTGAAGTTAGCCGAGGACTTCCCTTCCGCTATTATCACGGTCGACGGTAACGTCGCATCACTTGAATCGATTGCCAAGTGCACAACCAAGCCTCCTCCTGGAGCCAGCCCGGTCAGTGTGAGGGTTCCAGTGGTAGGTTGCCCACCGGTCTGGGTGGCCGGGTTCAACATAACCGACTGAAGAGCAGTTGGGTTGACTGTAAGCGGGGCGGTTTCAGACTCTGTTTGATAAATCGCTTTGATCGTCGCAGTTTGTTGAGAGGTCACACCATTCGTCGAGATGGCGAAAGTAGCGCTCGATTGACCTTCCTCGATTGTCACGGATACAGGAACGGTAGCGGGAGCGTTGCTTGATAAAGCTACCCGGACACCCCCTGTACCCGCGGGCCCGTTTAGGATGACCGTTCCCAAGGCGGAAGTTCCACCGGCAAGAGCTGATGGTGCGATGCTCAAACTGCTCAGGGCAACGGGGGCTATGGTTAAGGCTGCCGTCATAGATGTACTGCCTTCGGTTGCGCTGATCGTCGCTGGGGTAGTCCCGCTTACCGAAGTTACCGAAATGCTGAATAGGGCGGTCGTTGCCCCTCCGGCGACCGTTACGCTTGGAGGAACCGAAATAAAGGGGCTGTTGGTTGTTAAGTTGACAAGCGTTCCCCCTGCTGGTGCGGGCGAACCCAGCGTAACAGTTCCTGTCGTCGTCAACCCACCGACCGTGTTCGCAGGCGAGACAGAAATTCCTTGCAGCCAACCAGCGATGAAGTACGGATTGGCGGAAACAACCAATGCACCGGTCTGTGTACCGTAAGCCAGCATACTTCCGGTTGCTGATACGGCCACTGGATTCACACTCGCATCATAGTTGTTGGATAGCAGGGTCTGACTACCAAGACTGAACATTTGGAGGTTAGTAGCTACTCCACTGGTTCCCACCATCAGTACGCTTCCATCCGGAGAAAAGGCAACGGAATTCACAATCGCAGTCCCCGAAACAAGGGGCAGTACGGCTAACTCCTTTCCAGTGGAGACACCCCACAGTTCCAACACTCCGCCGGTTAGTTCACTGCTGCCGCCGGCGGCGAGCACTGTTCCGTCCGCCGAAAACGCAACCGAATTCAATACGTCTGCTCCTGTCTTGACCAGGGCAGTCAACTGAGCGGATGAAACGTCCCAAAGTTCGAGCACACCCAATGTAGATTCGTCTTCGGAGCTATTGGCTGCCCCCGCAACCGCCAGAGTCGACCCGTCAGGCGAAAGCGAAACCGATCGAACTCCATTAGTCGCAGATGTGTTTAGGCTTGCCAACATCTCGCCTGTCGCGATGTCCCATGCTTCCACCACGCCGCCAACTTGCCCCGTGCCAGGGTCGATACTCAATCCACCGTCGGCAAGAGTGCCCCCATCGGTGGATAAGACAACCGAATTAACCTGGTAGGAGGCGGTCGTTTTGAGTTCCTCGACGAGACTGCCATTCAGCACATCCCAAACTTCCAGAACTCCATTTGACCCAGTATTTGGATTGAAACTTCGCCCTCCTGCAACCATTGTCCCGCCATCCTGAGAGAATGCAATCGACATTACGCCGCAGTTGGCAGACGTATTGAGCGAAAGGACTTCATCCCCCTCCGTCGTGGTAACTAAGTCCAAAACTCCAATCACGGAACCGACCGTGGCGTCAAATGTCTCCCCACCGATCGCCAACGAGTTACCATCAGGAGAAAACGCAATAGAATTGACCGGAGACGCTGTCGTGTCGATCAACGTGATTCGTTGGTCGATCGCCAGGCTCCATGTCTCGACGACGCCGGAGGCTGGGCCGACAGGACCATAGGTTCCACAATCGGCAATCGTCTTGCCGTTCGGAGAGAAGACAATGGATGAGACGCCCTGGTTGGCCGACGTACCGAGCGACGCAATCAGAGCCTCGGTAGATATCGTCCACAACTCTAATACCCCACCAAACGGCCCTATGCCTCCAACGCCGACACTCTTACTATCGTGCGAAAAGGCAACCGAAGTTACCGATGAAGCGGACGTTTTGAGCGACTCCTTTAAGACGCCCTTCGCATAAGTCCATAGCTCCACTACACCAGTGGAACTGCTACATCCGCCCACAGCAAGCGTCTTATTGTCGAGACAAAACGCGACCGATTTGACGACGTTTGTCGCAGCCGTACTGAGACTTCGAATTAGAGTCCCTGTTGAAACGTCCCATAGTTCGACCAATCCACCCTTGGCGTTCCAACCACCCATGCAGAGGGTCTTGCTGTCTGGACTGAACGCAACCGAGTCTACGATCAACGCCTCGGTGTTAAGCGAAGTCTGTAAACTTCCGCTTGATACATTCCAAAGGCCTAAGACACCGCTTCCTGCGCCCGCGCCTCCGAAACAAAGCAACTGGCCGTTGGGAGCAAAGGCAAGTGTGTCTAAGTTTCCCGTCACTTTCTGCGAACCAATCAGCGCGCCGTTTGACGAATTCCAGAATTCCAACATTCCGGCGCCATAAACGCAACCACATCCAGCAACCATTTTGCCGTTTGGAGAGAACGCCACGGATGTGACGTCGGCAATAGCTGACGACACGAACATGTTGTAGCTCGTGAATACGTTAAAAATGTGAACTCCACCCAAGCCGCCAATTGCGATCAGCTTATTGTCTGGGGCGTAAGCAACGCTGTTTGGAATGCCTATCGGACTGTTATCCCACAATGAAGGCAAGACGCCTTGTGCGGACGCAGAGGAGGCCAATCCTAACGTTAGGAGACCTATCACAAAACTCAATACCGTCTTCATCGTGCACTCATTCTCTTACAAGGCACATAATGCCTTTATGTGCTAAATGCAATCGAAAAGAGAAAGATAATCTCGAAAGTACATGATAGCAGAAAGCCCTAACCGCTTCAAGCGCTCGACCGGCGTGGCGCCGGTCGAGTCATCATGAGGAGTCGGTTGCCCACTTTCTTGCCCTCGACAATTCTTAGATGGTTTTACCGAGGACAAGAACCGACGGCATTTAAGTGACTGTCAATGCCGCAGACTTGGAACTGCTGCCGTCGGCTGCGGTAAGCGTTACAGTCGTTTTTGCGTTAACAGTAGTCGTCTTCACGGTAAAGGTGATCGAGGTCTTCCCAGCGGGAATAGTAACCGACGCAGGCACGGTTGCTGACGGTGAGTTACTCGAAAGCGAGATAATCAGGCCTCCAGTTGGGGCAGCAGTCCCAATAGCGACCGTTCCGATACTCGTCTTTCCACCTTTCACCGAAGTGGGATTCAAGGTTAGGGACTTGATAGTCGGTGAATTGACCGTCAACGTGGCAGTTTGAGAAGTTCCGTTCAAACTGGCGGTGAGGGTCGCAAGCTGCTGCGTCGCAACTGAAACAGTTTTCACCTTGAACGTTGCCGAACTCCTGCCAGCGTCGACTGTCACGGAAGCCGGCACCGTTGCCGCGCTGTTGCTACTTGACAGTTTCACGATCATGCCTCCGGCAGACGCCACTCCAGACAATGTAACTGTGCCGGTTGCGCCGGTCAGTCCAACTACACTGGTTGGGTTCACCGATAGCGACACAAGGCTCGCTGGAGTGATAACCAACCTGGCATTCTCGGAAACGCTGCCATAGGTGGCTTCAATCAGCACACTGGTTTGGGTGGCAACGACAACCGATTTAACGGCAAAGGTCGCTGTAGTCTTGCCCGCCGCGACCGTCACGTTAGGGGGTACTGTCGCCTTGGTGGAACTGCTTGAAAGCTTAACTGTCAAGCCGCCCGCTGGAGCCGGTCCCGTCAAGGTCACCGTTCCCGTGGAGTTCGCGCCACCCGTCAGCGACGCAGGGCTCAGGCTCACCGACAAAACGGTTGCCGGGTTCACGGTGAGAGCTACTGATTGTGATAGGCCCTGATAAATGGCCTTGATGTTCGCCGTCACTTGAGCCTTAACGACCGTGGTTGTCACTACGAACGCGGTACTCGATTGACCTGCCGCGATTGTAACCGAGGCAGGGACCGACGCCGCCGAAGCAGCGCTGCTCGAAAGGCTCACCACGACCCCTCCGGCCCCCGCACTCCCATTCAGTCTTATCGTGCCGGTTGACGTATTCCCTCCGGCCACGGTTGTCGGGTTAAGACTCAACGAAGTCAAACTCAATGGTCCGATGTTTAGGGTCGCGTTCTTCGATGTCGTTCCCAGTGTTCCGGTGATCGTTGCAGATATAGAACTTGCAACCACTGAGGTCGTTACCGAAAAGGTCGCCGAAGTTGCACCGGCTTGAACCGTTACACTTTTTGGCGGCACGGCATTGGTGCTGTTAGACGTAAGATTGACGACCGATCCGCCAGTTGGAGCCGGACCGCTGAGCGTTACCGTCCCAGTCGAAGTTCCGCCACCTACGACCGAAATGGGATTCAGCGATAGGCCGGAGAGCCCAGAGGCTCCAATCGTCAATTTCGCCGCCTTTGATACGGTCGTACCCTGCGATGCTGTGATCGTTGCAGTCGTAGTCGATTGAACTACAGTAGTCGATATAGTAAACGTCGCCTGAGTTGTTCCAGCAGCAATTGTCACGCTGGAGGGAACGGAGGCATCGGAACTGCTTGACGAAAGGCCGATAATGAGACCTCCAGTTGGGGACGTTCCATTAAGAGTGACTGTGCCTGTAGCAGAGGATCCCCCGGCAACGGACGAGGTACTGAGCGTCAAGCTTGTCAATAGAGGCGGGGTGACGGTTAATGTCGACGTCACAGTCGTGCCGCCAGAGGTAGCCGATAATGTTGCCGCAATTGAGGAGGCAACCGAATGAGTCGTTACCGTGAAATCTGCCGAACTTGCGCCAGAGGCGACCGTTACGCTGTTGGGCGTAACCGCACTCGAGCTACTAGAGGTCAGATTGACCACCGTTCCGCCGGAAGGCGCCTTTCCGCTAAGCGTCACCGTTCCCTTTGATGAGTTGCCCCCAACGACTGAAGCTGGAGAGACCGTAATTCCTGTAGGTACAGCAGGCTTAACCGTGACGATAACCGTAATCGCGACGTTTCCTGATTTGGCCGTGACCGTAACCGGTGTGGCAGTCGATACCACCGAACTCGCGATCGTGAACGTTGCGGTCGTCGATCCCGAAGGAACCGTCACACTTTGAGGTACCGAGGCGAATGAATTACTGGCGGAAAGGGTAACAACTTTTCCTCCCGTCGGCGCCGGACCGTTTAGAGTGATCGTTCCCGTCGAATTAGTCCCACCAACGACTGACGTCGGAGTCGCACTCACACTTTGAAGCGCCCCCAAGTTGGCAGGATTCGGTGAAACAACCAACGCTCCGTTCTCTGTCCCAAAGGCAAGGCTCGTATTGAGCGGAGATACAGCCACGCTAGCAAGCCCTCCGCCTGCATAAACGCTGTACACGTTGAGGAGGGTCTCTCCTGCCACATTGAAACTTTGTAAGTTCGATTCGGCTCCGACGAATAGATCATTACTGTCCGGCGTGAACGCGATCGTTTCAACACTCACCGTGTTTTCAGCTAACGGCAACGATCCAAGTAGTTGATAGGAGGAAGCGTCCCAAAGTTCGACCGCCGCAAAGTTCAGGGTATTTCCGCCATCCGCAAGCGTCTTCCCGTCCGGTGAAAAAGCTACCGAGTTGACAAAGTTCTCCTGCGTCGGAAGAGTCGTGACCAATGTGTTTGTTGAAAGGTCCCAGATCTCGAGCTCTCCAACTGTTCCTGACGAGTTGGTATAAGATCCACCGTCTGCCAGGGTCTTACCATCTGGAGAATAGGCAATCGAATTGACTCCTGCTGTGGTCGTGCTGAGCGAAATGATCAGCGACTTTGTCGATACATTCCACAGTTCAAGCACACCGCTATGCGCGCTTCCACCTGCGGCAAGCGTTTTTCCGTCTGGAGAGAAGACGACCGAATAGACCCCGCCCCAAGCTTGGGTACTTAGCGAGGAGATCAGTTTTCCGGTGGAAACATCCCAAAGTTCAAGGACTCCGGTCGAGCCATTCGATCCTCCAACTGCAAGTGTCTTCCCGTCCGGTGAAAAGGACGCAGAATTGACACTGCTGGATTGAGACGCCAGGGTTTTGATAGCCGCCCCAGTGGACGCGTTCCAGATCGTCACTAGTCCGACCTGGTTGGTTGCGTTGGTTTGGGCCACTCCTCCTTCCGCAATCATCGAACCATCGGCGCTGTACGCTGCTGAATAGACGACTTCGCCGGTACCTGTGTTAATGGTGTTGATCAACTTGCCTGACAACACCGTCCAAGTCTCAGAGACTCCGTTGCTAGATGCGACGGTTCCCGCGGCGCCCCCATCAGCCAAGGTCTTTCCATCTGGGGAAAACGCAACGCAACTGACGCCACTCGTAGCGCCGGTTGAAAGCGATTCTGAGATTTTGTCGCTGACGGTACTCCAAACTTCGAGGGTGCCCGCCTGATCACTTGTACCGCCGGCAGCCAACGTTGTGCCACTCGGTTGGAATGAGACCGAGTTTACAGATCTGTCAGCATTTGTGCTGAGTGGTGTGACTTTTCCGGTAGACACTGTCCAAAGTTCCAGCACGCCACTCGAATTGCCTGCCCCACCCACTGCCAGAGTCTTTCCGTCAAGGGAATAGGCAACCGCATCGACTCCTTGCTTCGCATTGGTGGCAAGAGTCGTCGTGAGGGCTCCAGACGAGATATTCCACAACTCCACGACGCCGCCGTGTATTTGAGTACTAGAGTCGAGGGTCTGCCCACCACTTGCGAGGGTACTTCCATCGATGGAAAACGCGACCGAATTGACACCGTTGTTGGCAGATGTATTAAGGGACTTGATCAGGTTTCCAGAGGATACGTTCCAAAGCTCCAGAACGCCAGTATAAACCGGCGGGTTGGTTGCGTTATAGTTCACGCCGCCATCCGCAAGGGTCGAGCCATCCGGCGAAATCTGTACGGTATTGACGCCACCGTTAGCGGCAGTGTTATACGACATGAGCAGCGTGGAATTTGAAACTTGCCACTGCTCCAGGACCCCACTATTCGTGAAGGCAATGATGCCACCGTCAAAGAGCGTGCTTCCATCGGGCGAAAACACAATCGAATTGACTTGGCTGGCAACTGTCGGAAGGGCTGTCGCAATGCCGGTCGACACGTTCACGATCTGAATGCCGCCACCACCTCCAATCGCCATTAGGGTGCCGTCTGGCGAGTAAGCGACCGTCTGAACCTGGCTGATCGGGCTGTACATCCACTGAATCGGAAGCAGGCTTTGAGCCATGCACATGCGAGGCATGGCACAGATCAACGCCATCAGGACAATGCCGGCGAGTACTCTCGCGCGGCCATAAGCAATAAAGGCCATGTATTTAAGCAAGATATATTTCTCCAGATGATTTAAGACCCGCGGTTCCAACGGAACCTCATGAGAATAAACTGGGCCTCACTTGCTCTTGACGGTTTCTGGTAGTGATTTAGTTTTCGGCGTTGGACTAGACTTTCTTGATCCTCTTGTTTGCCCAAAGAATCGCACTGGCTTTACGAGTGCTTAGGGAAGTCCTGGTTCTAACAACTGCCCCGTTCTTAGTTCCGACGGTGGCAGCCCTAAGTGATTGTAAGGGTTGCCGTGGCCGTAATACCGTTCGATGTTGCGGTTATTTCCACAGCATTCGTGGAACTCACCGCAGATGTCTTGATTGTAAAGGTCGCAGAAGTCTTGCCGGCTGGGATCGTCACAGTAGTCGGCGCCTTTGCGGAGGACTTGCTGCTTGAAACGGAAATCACGAGTCCCTTAGTTGGAGCAATGGAACCAATGGTTATCGTTCCCACGGAGTTCTTGCCGCCCGCCAGCGAAGCGGGGTTTAGGGTGAGCGACTTGATCGCTGGCGGCTCAATCGTCAATGTTGCAGTCTGAGACACGCCGTCAAGGCTACCGGTCACGGTTGCCACGACAGTTTCCGCAACCGCACCAGTCTTCACCGTGAAATTGGCAGACGTCTTGCCAGCCTCAACGGTTACGGAAGGCGGCGCCGTAGCCGAACTCGAATTGATGGACAATTTCACGATGACGCCCCCAGAACCAGCGGCTCCGGTAAGAATGACCGTGCCGGTTGACGAGGTTCCGCCATAAACGCTCGCTGGAGTGATGCTGATTGAAGCCAGGGATGGCAAAGTTACGGTGAGATTCGCGGACATCGTTACATTTCCATTCTTGGCCGTGATCGTCGCCACTTTCTGTGCCGATACCTTCGTGGTGTTTACAGTAAACGTGACCTGACTCTTACCGGATGCAACTTTAACCGACGATGGTACGGTCGCCACCGAACTGCTGCTTGATAAGGCGACAACGACTCCATTGGATCCCGCGTTCCCGTTCAAGCTCACCGTTCCGGTCGAGGTTCCGCCTCCCGCGACGGTAGTAGGATTAACCGTTATCGCAGATATCGTTGGGGGAGTAATGGTGAGCGTTGCCGATTGGGTTTGGCCATTAAGAGTGGCCTGAATGGTTGAGGAAGTTTGGGAACTCACACCCGTTGAGTCGATCGTAAATGTGGCGGAGGACTGGCCAGATAAGACCTTTACGGTTGAAGGCACAGTAGCAGACTTACTGCTGCTGGAGAGTGAGACCGAGATCCCGCTTGTTCCAGCAGGGGCGTTCAGTTTCAACGTTCCAACCGAGCTGTTGCCGCCTGCGATCGATGCCGGATTAAGCGCCAATGACGCGAGCGTCACTGGGTTAACGGTGAGGGTCGCCGATTTTGAAGTTCCGTTGCTGCTTGCAGTGATCGAGACGGTTGCTTTTGAAGTTACTACCGATGTGCTGACCGTGAATGTGGCAGAAGTCGCGCCCGCTGCAACAGAAACGGTCGACGGTACGGTTGTTCCGGAGGCGCTGGAAGTAATGCTCACCGCCAATCCACCGGTAGGCGCCGGATTGGCAAGAGTCACGGTACCCGTGCTAGTGTTGCCACCGATGACCGAAGTTGGATTGAGCGTAAGGCCGGTTATGGATTCGGTCGAATAGAACGGATTCTTGGCGACAACCAATGCACCATTTCGCGTCCCGAACGCGAGTTGTGTACTTTGAGGCGAGACCACAACCGCTCCTACTGCGCCCAGATCATTGTCGGCGAGTACCAATTCATCAGTTGCCAGATTGAATGCTTGAAGATAGACTCCAGTGCCGGCGAATACAGTGCTTCCATCGGAGGAAAACGCTACCGAATAAACTGAGCCGCTTGCCGCACTGTCCAAAGTTGTAATTCGTGCGCCTGTGAACATATCCCATAATTCGAGCACGCCCAAGTCCCCTTGGTTCTTCGCATAGGCATATCCGCTGACACCGAGGACAGCTCCGTTGGCCGAAAAGGCGACGCAAGTTACGCTTGAGGTTGCCGAAGTGTTGAAAGTCGTGATCAATGTTTTGGACGGAATATCCCAGATTTCGATGACACCGGCAACTGAGCCATTGCCGTTGCTAATCCCACCCACTGCGAGAGTGTTTCCGTCCGGCGAAAAGGCAATCGAATTGACTTGTTGGTTTGCTGTAGTGTTAAGCGTCGCAATCAGCTTGCCCGTCTCTACGCTCCAAAGTTCCAGAACCCCTGTGCTCAGTGTCGAGACGCCACCATCGGCAAAAGTCTTGCCATCTGGCGAAAAGGCGATCGACAGAACGTTTTGGTTTGCCGCAGTATTCAGAGAGATGCCTAATTGGCCCGTGGCCACGTTCCACCACTCGATAACTCCAGCCTCAACTTGAGCGCTATTGACCGATGCCCCTGCATCGGCCACAATCTTGCCATCGGTCGAAAATGCCACCGAGTTAAGCACATAATTTGCTCCCGACTTAAGAACTGAAACGGATTTGCCTGACGCCGCGTCCCATAGGTCAATCACGTTAGACGTCTCGCCGTTCACGACACCGCTTGCCGCTGATGCAAGGGTCGACCCATCCGGAGAATATGCGAGCGCCGGATAGACAAAACTCGTAGCCGTATCAAGCGTTGAAAGCAACGTATGGGTCGATACGCTCCAGAACTCAAGTGGGTATAGAACGCCTTGGCTTACCGTTGGGCTATCGTATCCAACATCAGAAATCGTCTTTCCATCTGGCGAGAATGCGACCGCGTAAACACCCAAGTTGGCCCCGCTACTGAGGCTGGCTATCAGTTTGTCGGTGGACAGGCTCCACAGTTCAATCACCGGTGTCGGTCCGGTTGCAGAACCGCAATCTGCTAGCATGGCGCCATCGGGGGAAAACCCAACCGCGTTTAAGTTATTGGTTGCTGCCGTGTCGAGGGTTGTATTTAATTTGCCCGTTAAGATATTCCAAAGCTCCACAACCCCGCCTTTCGAGTTGTTTCCTCCATCGGCCAGCGTCTTTCCGTCTGGGGAGAGCGCAACCGAGTCGATACCATAGGCGGCGGAACTGTCGAGAGTCGTCGTCAGTTTCCCGGTTGTCAAATTCCAAAGCTCGATCACGACTCCGGCCGAAGCCCCGCCCGCATTGGCAAGCGTTTTGCCATCCGTTGAGATCGCGATCCCGCCACTCCGAATGACCGCTGTGCTAAAGGACGTCACAAGCTTGAAAGTCGACGTACTCCAGAGTTCGAGAAAGCCTCCCGTACCGCTGTTTCCGCCTACGGCCAGTAATGCGCCGTCTGGTGAAAAGGCAACTTGGGTATTCCATGACGCAGTGATTTTCAACGTAGTAATCAAGTTGCCAGTTGAGACGTTCCACAATTCCAGGACTCCAGCATCGTTGTTGTCGAAGCCGTCAACGGCAAGGATCTGTCCATTGGGCGAGAAGGCGACTGACGTCACCTGATTGGCAGCCGCCGTCGGAAGCGATAGAACGGCGCCGGTTGCCAGGGTCACGATCTGAGCGCCTCCAGTACCGCCGAGGGCCACGAGTTTGCCACTTGGCGAATACGCCACGGTGTCGCCAATTGTAACCGGCGAGTACTGCCACACAGTCGGTAGAGGTCCCTGCCCAGACGCCAGCAAGGGCAGCATCGTCAGCAACGTCATTACGATTGCGCTAAGGATTGCGCTTAAACCAATCGGTATGCGGGTTGAAATACGGCAATTCACGGCAACTCACCTCACCAGATCAAACGAAACAGATTATAACCCGCTTTTTCCGATAATCAAGAGAAGCAATGTTTTTTCGCAACATCTAAACGGTTAAGTTCAATTGCAGAAATCAAGCGAGGTTGATCGGCATTCAGAGGCATATTAACGGGAACCCAAATTGTGACGGACATGCATGCCCGCCACAATTTGTCGCGCAACGTCGTGACCCGACCTTAGGTAATCGTCAGCACTGCGGTCTTGGATGTGCTTCCGAAAGTCGCCGTGATGGTGGAGGTGGTCTTGGTGGTGACGGCACTGGTTTTCACCGTAAACGTCGCCGAGGTCTGTCCCGCAGAGATCGTCACCGACGCCGGAACGGTAGCCGTCGTCGAACTGCTCTTGAGCGAAATGACAAGGCCGCCAGCAGGAGCCGCCGAACCAATCGTCACCGTCCCTTGACTCGTCTTGCCGCCCACGACCGATGTCGGATTCAACACCAGGGTCGAGAGAACCGGCGGGGTGATCGTCAACTGGGCTGTCTGCGACACGGCGCCAATCGTCCCGGTGAGCTTGGCCACCGTTTGAGAGGACACCGCCAGCGTCTTTACCGTAAACGTCGCCGTTGTCTTGCCCGCCGCTACCGTCACCGAGACCGGTACCGTCGCAGAGGAGGTGTTGCTCGTGAGCTTCACGACCAAGCCACCCGTCGGGGCCGCGCCGGTCAATGTCGCCGTGCCGGTTGAAGATGTCAGACCCACAACGCTCGTCGGACTAACCGTCAAAGAGGCCAAAGTCGCCGGATTGATGGTCAGAGTCGCCGTCTGGGAGACGCTGCCCAACGTCGCAGTCACCGTCACCGAAGTCTGAGACGACACCACGGACGTCGCGACCGTGAAGGTTCCGGTCGTCTTGCCTGCCGATACCGTGACGCTTCCCGGAAGGGTCGCATTCGTCGAACTGCTTGCCAGTTTGACCACCAAGCCGCCGGTTGGCGCAAGACCGCTCAAAGTAACGGTTCCCGTCGAAGAAGCCCCGCCCGTCACGCTCGTCGGATTCAAGCCTACCGAGACCAGAGAAGCGGGATTCACCGTCAAAGTCGCCGACTCAGAAGAACTCTGATACACGCCCTTGATCGCTGCCGTCTTCTGGGCGCTTACCGCAAGAGATGTCACCGTAAACGTCGCGCTCGACTGGCCTGCCGCGACCGTTACCGAGGCCGGAACCGTCGCGACCGACGTCGCGCTGCTCGAAAGCGTAATCGACACCCCGCCCGTGCCCGCATTTCCGTTGAGAGTCACCGTTCCGGTAGACGTGTTGCCACCCACCACCGATGTCGGATTAAGAGTCAATGAGGCGAGCGTCAGAGGACTGATGGTCAAGCTCGCCGTCTTGCTTACCGAGCCCTGAGTCGCCGTGATCGTGGCCGTCACCGAACTGGCGACCGAGACCGTCGTGACCGTAAAAGTCGCCGTGGTTGCGCCGGCCGCAACCGTCACGCTCTTGGGAGTCGACGCGCTCGTGCTGCTCGAGGACAAGCTCACCGCTATCCCGCCGGCAGGAGCAGGGCCACTCAATGTGACCGTTCCCATCGACGACGTCCCGCCAACCACCGACGTCGGAGAAAGAGCCACCCCGCTGAGCATCGCGGGAGTAATCGTAAGGCTCGCCGTTTTAGTCGTCGTCGTGCCCTGAGACGCCGTGATCGTCGCGGACGTAGACGAGGCGACCGCAGTCGTCTTAATCGTAAACGTCGTCGACGTGGCGCCCGCCGCGACCGTCACGCTCGATGGAAGAGTCGCGCTCGTGCTGCTGGACGCCAGGCCGATGACGATGCCACCGGTTGGAGCCGCCGAACCCAAGGTAACTGTTCCCGTTGAAGACGTCCCGCCCACTACCGAAGTCGGAGATACCGATACACCCGTCAAAACAGTCGGAGTTATCGTCAGGCTCGCCGTCGCAGAGCTACTACCCACCGATGCCGTGATCGTCGCCGAAGTCGATGTCGCGACCGCAGTCGTCGCAATCGTGAAAGTCGCCGTCTTCGAACCCGCCGACACCGTCACCTTACTCGGAGTCGTCGCGCTACTACTGCTGGAAGACAGATTCACGGATTCCCCACCCGTCGGAGCGGCCCCGCTCAGAGTGACCGTTCCGGTAGAAGGCGACCCACCTACAACCGAAGTCGGATTCAACGTCACACTCGCCGGTATCGGCGGAGTTACGGTAAGAACCGCAGTCACCGACACCGAACCTTGAGTCGCTGTGATCGTCGCAGCGGTCGAACTGGCCACCGACGAAGTCGTGATATTAAACGACGCCGTCGTCTTGCCAGAACTCACCGTCACGCTAGAAGGAACCACTGCGCTCGATGAACTCGATGACAGGCTAACCACAACCCCAGCAGCAGGAGCCGCCGCACCCAAAGTCACCGTTCCTGTCGAAGGAGTGCCGCCCACGACTGACGTCGGAGATACCGAAACCGACTGCAATCCTGAGGAATTGTAGTAAGGGTTGGTCGCGACGGCAAGCACGCCGCCAGGCGTGCAATAAGCAAGCAGACTTCCGGTCGACGAAACTGCCACTAAACTGAGACCGGAATTATAGCTACCAAGCAAAGTGTCGCTCGCCAAGTTGAATGCGAGGACATTGTAGACCGTCCCCGCAAAAAGATCCTTCCCATCCGGGGAAAAGGCAACCGAGGTAATAGCAAAGTTGCTTCCGCAATTAAGCGATATCTTTAACGTCGTGTTTGACGTGTTCCACAGTTCCAATATAGGAATTCCTGCTCCGTTACTAGGGTCTCCACTGAGCCCGCCATCAGCGAGCGTCTTGCCATCCACGGAAAAAGCTACCGATGCAACTGCGTAGCTGGCAGCAGTGCTGAGTGTATTTTGAAGCGTCTGGGTCGAAACGTCCCACGTCTCCAGCACTCCGTTAGTACTCGTCTGCCCTCCGTCAGCGAGCGTCTTGCCATCTGGCGAGAATGCAACCGAATGAACGCCGGTTACCGCGCCGGTTTTAAGCGACGAGATCAACGTTGCCGACGTGACGTCCCAAAGCTCCAACACGCCGACAGCAGACGTGTTCAGTCCACCCACCGCAAGCGTTTTTCCGTTTGGTGAGAAAGCAACCGATGCATTATCTACAGGAATTTGGCCTGCACTGCTCGCAGCCGTGTCGAGCGTCGTGATCAGCGTGCCATTCGATAGATCCCACAATTCAACCAATCCGCCAAAGCCAGGACCGGGGCCAACTGCAGCAAGCGTCTTGCCGTCCGCCGACAAGGCAACCGCGTAGACGCTCGTTATAGAAGTTTTTAGTGTGGACGTCAGTGTGCCCGCGGATGCATTCCAAAGTTGCAAAACTCCGCTGTTAACGCCGTTTGTATTGGCAAATCCGCCCGCCACCAAGGTCTTGCCATCTGACGAATACGCGACAGACGCTCGGCCAAAGTTGGCTGGTGTCGAAATCGATTTGAGAATCGATCCACTAGCCACCGTCCACAATTCGATGGCGCCGCTGCTGATGCTTTGACTACTTGAATCGAGGGATGTGCCGACGTCCGCCAATGTCTTACCGCTAGGAGCAAACGCGACCGAATTGACACCATCGCTGTTGGTAGTATTGAGCGATACCCAATTTCCATTCGACACCGTCCATAATTGCAGAATTCCTCCAGTGGACACAGCATTCGAATTGCTCGCATATCCGCCAACGGCAATGGTCGTACTATCAGGAGAGTAAGCGAGGGTATTGACAGTCGTGTTTCCCGAGTCACCAAACGAATTGATGGGGGCGCCATTCGCAACGCTCCAAAGCTGAAGCAAAACCCCGTTAGAAGGATAACCTCCATCCGCAAGCGTCTTACCGTCGGGCGAAATGGCGACCGTAAGTACTCCGCCCGTGGCAACCCCTGGAGAGGCGATCAATGATCCCGTCGAGATCGTCCACAATTCGAGCACGCCTGAGTTGTTCCCACTACCGAAATTCTGGCCTCCATCGGCCAATTTCGTACTATCGGGAGAGAAGGCAACCGAGTTGACTTGGCTGGCGGCCGTCTTAAGCGATTTAATAAACGTGCCGCTAGAGACATTCCAAAGTTCCACTACTCCGATCGAGTTGTTTCCATTGGTACCTGCATTGATGCCGCCGTCGGCAAGCGTCTTACCGTCAGGAGAAAAGGCGACGGACTGGACTCCTTGGTTCGCTGTCGTGTTGAGAATGGAAATCAACTTACCGGTAGAGACATTCCACATCTCTAGCACGCCATTGTTCCCACTGCCTGTTCCGCCGTCGGCAAGCGTCTTGCCGTCTGGGGAGAACGCGACCGAAAGCACGCCTCCATAGTCTTCACTGCCACCTTGATTGCTGCCGCCATCATTCGCCGAGGCCGTCGTCGGTAGGTACCGGACGGCGCCTGTCGACAGAGTGTAAATCTGGACTCCGCCGGAATCGCCGACTGCAAGGAGCGTACCGTCGGGCGAATAGGCCACGCAATTCGGCGCCGTGGTCTGGCTGTTCACCCACTGGATTGGCAACATTCCCTGCGCCAATGACTTACTCGGTAAAAACGACATCAGCAGCATGGCGGTCAAGCCCACTGCAACTTTCAAATGGAATCGAGATGGCAGACAACTTCGGGATATCACGTCTTCGTACTCCTAGTGCAACAGAAACCAAGCGTACGACTTAACTCGACACTCCAAGAACAGCCGCAACCTACACTCTCTCAATCCTGCGAAAATAATAGCAACTAGGAAGTTAAAGCACTGGGGCCACAACTTCCTAGGGGCCACATGACTCAGGACGTAACCGTCAGCACTGCGGTCTTGGATGTGCTTCCAAAAGTCGCCGTGATGGTGGAGGTGGTCTTGGTGGTGACGGCACTGGTTTTCACTGTAAACGTCGCCGAGGTATGTCCCGCAGAGATCGTCACCGACGCCGGAACGGTGGCCGTCGTCGAACTGCTTTTGAGCGAAATGACAAGGCCGCCAGCAGGAGCCGCCGAACCAATCGTCACCGTCCCTTGACTCGTCTTGCCGCCCACGACCGATGTCGGATTCAACACCAGGGTCGAGAGGACCGGTGGGGTGATCGTCACAGTTGCCGTCTTGGAAGAATTGGCGATCCTTGCCGTCAAGGTACTCACAAGTTTTGTCGATACCGAAGCCGTGCTGATGGTAAAGGCCATCGAAGTCTTTCCAGCAGGAACCGTGACAGACGATGGAACGGTAATGGCACTCGACCCGCTTGATAAAATAACCGGCATCCCGCCGACCGGAGCACCTCCTGTAAGGGTCACGGTTCCCGAAATCGTTGCCCCTCCTGTCACGACGCTTGGATTGACGCTAAGAAGGCGCACGAAAACACTCGACCGAAATGGGTTCGGGGCAACCACAAGCGGGCCCAAGCCGCCGGTAAATGCGATGAGGTTCCCAGATGGCGACAGAACGAGGCCAAAAGCACTCACGTCGTAATAACCAAGTGCCTTTTGGGTGGCGATGCTAAACGCCTCAAGGTAGTTATCCAGTCCGACGAGTAAGACCGTTCCATCGGGTGTAAAGGCAATGGAGCCAACGTTTTGGTTCGCAAGCAAGTCAAATGAAGCGACTTTCGCACCGGTCGCAACACTCCATAACTCCAATTCGCCCTTGGCGGTCCCGAGGTTATAGGCCGCAACCGCAAGCGACTTGCCGTCTGGAGAGAATTGGACGCTGCTGACGCTTTCGTTGGCGGGAATATCCAAACTCTCGATAAGCGTTCCGGTTGATACATCCCAGAATTCCACAACGCTGCGTGAGACCTGGTTAGTGTAGTTAGTCCCGCAATCAACGAGCGTCTTCCCACTCGGGGAAAAGGCAACCGTGAGGGTGTCCCAGTTTGCTGCCGAGTTAAGAGTCGTAATCAATTTGCTGGAGGCGAGATCCCAAAGCTCGATCCGCTCATATTGCTCGTCAAGGCTCACAAAGGCGCCGCCATCGGCAATCGTCTTTCCATCTGGCGAGATCGCAACGGATTGAACTCCCATGACTGCGGCAGTATTGAGATTGGCGACGAGCTTGCTTAGAGAGAAGTCCCAAACTTGTAAAACTCCGCCATATGGCGTCCCGTTAACATACGTGACTCCGCCAGTTACAATATTCTTGCCATCCTGAGAGATCGTGAAAGCTGAAAGGCTATAAGGGAGAGGCGGCTGCATAGTCGCAACGATCTGGCCGGTGGCCGCATCCGATTTTTGTAACACCCCAAAATTGGTGGATGAGCCTGCCGTCAAAAGGGTCTTGCCGTCCGGTGAAAAAAGAGGCGCAGATCCGGCCGCCGGATCGGATGTGCTCATTGCAGATTCTTGGTTCCCGGAGGGTGACTCCCAAAACTCTAAGACTCCACCCTTTCCAATTCCGCAATCGGCGAATCCTCTTCCATTTGGCGCAAACGCAACGGACGGGCCGTTAGGACAATACAATGGAAATGGCCCCCCTCGTTGAACTTCTGTGCCCAGCGATGCGATCATTTTTCCAGTCGAGTCATTCCACATCTCTAAGATCCCGGCTTGGCCGCCCAATCCAGCATCCACGAGCGTCTTCCCATCGTTTGAAAACGCCACGGATGTAACACCCTTGCTGGCCGATGTCGCCAAGGAGGCAATAAGTTTGTAGGATGATATGTTCCAGAGGTCCAGAATCCCACCCGACACACCCATTCCGCCAATGGCAAGTGTTCTATTGTCAGAACTTAAAGCGACGGCAAACGGTCCAACCATCGAAGGAGCGAGGAGCTTTAACTGCTTGCCCGTCGACAGATTCCAAAACTCCAAGACAGCAGCCGATTCACCCTGACCACCGTCGACAAGCGTTTTTCCATCCGCAGAGAAGGCAACTGACGATACAAAGTAAGTTGCACTCGTACTGAACGTCTTGATTCGCTTGCGAGTCGAAATGTCCCATAGCTCCAGAACCCCAACGTCAATCGCATCACTGTTAATGGAAGTGCCGGCCACTGCAAGCGTCGTACCATCTGGAGAAACAGCCACTCCGTTGACGCCCAAGTTAGCCGCCGTGTTGAGCGACGCGATTAACGTCAAGGAGGTAATATCCCATAATTCCAGATAGTCTCCGTCGCCACAACCAACAATCAGCGTCTTTCCATCACGGGAAAAAGCCACCGAATAAACAAAAAGACCGGGATCGATTGGAAGGCATCTGATGTCGCCAGTAGACGTGACGATGAGTTGAACGCCGCCAATAGCCGGATCGAGTGCATTCCCACCATATCCACCCACCGCCAAAAGCGAACCATCGGGCGAGTATGCCACCGTATCTGGCTGCGTGAGCGAACTGTACTGCCATTGGATCGGAAGTGGGCCCTGCGCAAATGAAATACGGGGCACTAAGAATGCCAGCCCTAAGAAGAACAAAACGAGCGATTTGGCGTGGTGCGGAGCACAGAATCTTTTTCGACAACTCAAGTCAGGCGTTTCTCCCTCACGAACATTATTTGATTATATTGCTATTTCTTCAGCACGACGCAGTCCATGCCAAAGAAGTAGTGCGACCCGGTCGACTTCGGATTGGTTCCGATCACAACCGCACGCAGCACTGAATTCCCTTGACCCAAGTCAAATTCACCAAGGTCAATCGCGCCGGTCGGGACCGGCTTCTCACTCCATAAGTCCACGTCTTTGCCCTGCTGACCATTCACCATGAATCGAATGACACCGTAGTCGTAGCTCTTCGTTGCGTAGAGCAGCACATGGTATCGGCCTCTTTCTTGGACGGGAATCGATAATTCCAATTTGTCACCCGGTTGGGTGCATTGAAGGAAGAGTTGGGTGTTGTTGCTCCAGCTACCTTCGGACAGCCCAGCCGATTGCGTTGAAATCTGGATGTGATCCGACTTCGAAATCACTTTCATGTCTTCGCACTCAATGGCGTCCTTGATGCCAACACTCCATTCGGGCAGCAGCTTGGCTGCCTCTAGCGGCGTCGGCTCTCGATTGGAAGTCGCACCGGGCCGGGCATACCAAAACGTAGTCGCTGAGTAGCCGACCTTGCAGTCGGCCCAGTCCCAAATTTCCATGTCGAACCTCAAGGAACTCTTGAAGGGAATGGCATCCAGCCCACGTATTCGTGATGTTGTGGTGTACCCCATCCAATTGTCTCGCCCCTTCAGGTCCTTTCGCGGCATAGCTACATAAGCGGAGGAAAAATGCTCTGCCATTCCCCAGGCATAGCCGTAATAGTCTTCGGTTCCGGTCCCTAGATGGGACGGAAACTTCTCACCGTCCTGATAGACCCGCTCGTCCCCCTCGCCATACCATGCGCCGACAGGACTGAAAACCGTCAAAGTGTCTCCCACGTAAACTCCGTCCCCATTGGCAATCAAGTAATTCCAATCGCTCATTGGGCGCGTTGCCAACGGATACTGGTTTCTCCATGTAGCGTGAAAGTGGAGCGATCTGTCGTCCCAAGTCCAAGCTTCCGCGGATACTCGAAGGTGGAACGCAACCGGATTGGCTCCAAGGTTATGGAAGCGCAGTTCTGCCGAATGTCGATACGGCATCGTCCAGCCGCATGAAAGCACGCCCCTTTCGCTGACGGATCGGTACCGATCCCAAACCGCCCGATCGTGTATTCCACACCCGAAGAACTCGCCGATAGGGCACCAAACCGTCTGCTCGCCGTCAAAGCTCACATCGATAACCGTCGATCGAAGCTCCTGAAGGTCCGGCGCATGGTCGAACGTCAGTTCAATGCCATCAATCGCCGATAAGCCATGGGTCAACCGCAGAACGAAGTCCTTTCCCGACTTGAGCCTAACATTTGCGGAGTGCTTTGCGGCTCCGGCAGTTGATTCAGAATGAGCCAGGACTTGCGACACATTGTCCGCAATGGAAACAGCGGCCTTCACGGATGCGGGAGCAAATGTCTCCACCGGCGTTCCCTTCGCGTAGGCCCGATAATCAAACGAATAATAGAAGGGCAGCTCGCTGAGAGTAACCTTGCAGCTCTTGCCGAATGGGATCGGATAATACAGATCGCTTCCAACTCCCGAATCCACACCAGATACCGGCCACGAAACAAAGGCAAACGGCGATTTGAAGAGGGACTTACCGCGCATCAAGTCGTTGAACGGCACTTCAATCGTCGGCGAATCCGAGCCGTCGAAATAAAACCGCACCAGCATCTTGTCCTTGTCACCGAGGAGAGGAGTCCAAATCCGAGTGATCGCGCCGGGCCCGTCATGCTCCATGACGACATATTCGGTCCGTCCGTCGCGCATCTCGGTGCGAATAAACTGCCCGTAGTCCGCATTGGCAAACCAAGTCTTCGGATCATTTGGATCGGTTTCTAAACGGTCGTAACTGCTCGCTTGAAGTTGCTTGTAGCCGACTTTCGGCAATCGAGCAAGAATCGAGCGATCCCCCATCTCACGCAAGAGTGACTGAACCGTAATCGTTGATGGAGTAGGAGCCGAAAAGGATAGCAACAAACCGAATGCGACGGAAAGCATCGCCAAGAGCATGACTCATTTTCAGGGGGAATCGCGCCGAATAGAAGGTGATACTACCGCTGCAGAATGCCAGTGCATTTCAATACGCCAAGCGCCGGGTTATAGGTCTGCAAGTTTAGATACGCCTTCGACCTTCAGTTTCCCATTAAAATAATCTTCAATGGGGTATTGGCAAGTATTGAGGGCCTTCGTTGGCGGAGCGTTGGTCACGTTCGCGCAGGCTCAGGGAGCCGCTGGTCAATCCGCACCTGCAACGGTTCGAGACTTCCATGACTATGCCAGTGTTTATGCCCAAATACACTGGAGCGTCGACACTTCCGGGCCACTGATCGCGACTTGTCCGTCCGGCGTCACCAAGGGAAGGACCTTGGACGAAATAGGACGCAAACTCGTGAGAATCGGCGACCTCACCGCGGTCGTACCGACCCGGATGGTGACGATTCATTCCCACTTCATGGATCCCCCCAATCTCTATGACGGACTTCCAATGGAGGCGAAGGTGCTCTATCTGCTCACCCTGCTAAAGGACGATCAGTGGACCAAGATTACGGGTGACGGACTCACTTTGGGGGATTGCCAGGGGGATCAGATTGCCGTTATGCAATCGATCCTCCCAAACCCATTTACAACTGTTGCGGCGACTCTCACTGGCCCGAACAGCCTCGACCTCCATCCCGACAACAGCAGCCAGCTCACCGATCAAGAACGCAGCCAAGTCAAGCTTCGGATCGCTAGGAGTTTGGAGATCTCAATCGGGCTTAATAGCGGAGGTCTCACAAACGCATCGGTTCGCGATGGCATACGAACGGGTTCGACCGTCCCAATTTTCATGCCCGGCGACGGAAACGAGTATGGCCAACAGATCCAGGTCGCGGCATCCATAACGAACTATCTCGCAAACCCGGGACAACCACTGATCCTTGATTTCTCAAACGTCGTTCAAGGCAAGCTCGACACAATCCTGAAGCTTTGGTTAAGGAAGTAGCCAGTTCCCGCTCGAAGATGAAACATTGTTCATGCCGTTCGTCCTATTGATTGGACCCTCAACGACTGAGGTTTCGTGATTACGCGGGAGTGGTTCAATGAAGATCGACACCGGCAACACGGCCTTTATGGTGCTTTGCAGCAGCTTGGTCATGCTCATGACCCCAGGGCTAGCCTTCTTCTACGGCGGATTGGTTGGGCGAAAAAACGTGCTCGCCATCATGATGCAGAGTTTTGTCTCCATGGGTTGGACAACCGTCCTGTGGTATGCATTCGGATATTCACTGTGCTTCAGTGGCGATATCGGCGGGGTGACCGGGAACCTCGACCAGGCATTCTTGCGCGGCGTGAACCTGACGACGCCGTCACCAGTGAATAACACAATTCCCCTTTTCGTTTTCATCGCCTACCAGATGATGTTCGCCATCATCACACCGGCTCTCATCACGGGTGCGTTTGCCAACCGGGTGACCTTCAAGGCGTACATGCTGTTCCTAACCGGCTGGCTTTTATTCGTATATTTCCCATTCGTGCACATGGTTTGGGGTGGCGGCGTTCTACAGAAGTGGGGGGTTCTGGACTTCGCAGGCGGTATTGTCGTACACAACATTGCGGGCATGGCCGCTCTGGCCTCAGTCCTATTTGTGGGAAGGCGCAAAGTTGTCGATCGCGGGCCACACAGCATTCCTCTGGTCGCATTGGGTACCGGTCTCCTCTGGTTCGGCTGGTATGGATTCAACGCGGGCAGCGAGTTTCGAGTGGACTCCGTGACCGCGGTCGCATTCTTGAACACCGACGTTGCCGCATCATTCGCGGCGATCGCGTGGATGATGATGGACTGGATGCATGCGAAGAAACCCAAGCTCGTCGGCTTGCTCACTGGCGCGGTTGCGGGACTCGCAACTGTCACCCCGGCCGCCGGTTACGTATCGCCGACTTCGGCGGTACTGATCGGCATTATCTCCGGCTTGGTTTGCTACTTTGCGGTCGCCCTCAAAAACAAACTACAACTGGACGACGCGCTCGACGTGTGGGGAGTCCATGGCGTGGGAGGACTCTTGGGAATCATTCTGCTTGGAGTATTTGCTTCACTGGAATTTAATCCGAAGGGCGCCGATGGATTGCTTGCCGGCAACAGCGCGTTCTTCTTCAAGCAGGTTGCTGCGGTGTTTCTTTCCTCTGTTTGGGCATTTGGTTTTACATACGGAATGCTCTGGCTGATCAATAAATTCACTGCCGTACACGTGGCTGACGGTGAGGAAGAATCAGGCCTCGACGAGGCGCTCTTGGGCGAAACGGCGTACCTGGACGAAGGCTGATATGCACGCGATTGCCAGTTGATTTGGAACGAGGCCCGGCAAAAGCCGAACCCCGTTCCATTGAATTCTCCTACTATTAGGAGTAACTGGGAATACCAGCGATGCCAGCGAAGCATCCCGAACCGCCTGGCGTTAGCGTCAAGACCACTCCGTTCCCAGACACTGCTTTTGAGACGCCATAACTTGCGCCAGGTGTGAATCCGGCAATCATGACTGTGCATCTTGGGATTGAAGCCGGCAACGTCGTTACCGCAATCGTGCCTAAGTTGGATTACTCACCCAAGCAGTTGGTTTTCTGAATGGCCCCTTTCTTGCTGGATACCAGGAATCTTGGGTGCAAGCGACCCGTCGAACCCTCAGCGAAAAAGCCCGAAGCGCCCGGTTGGAATTAGCCGAGATCCACCACGCGACGGGTGACTCTACGAGAGCGCCGGAGATGGCAAATCATGCCGTGCGACAAGACCCGCTTAACAACGATGCCAACACGATGCTTATCAAGCGGATGTTGGAACGGGGACAGATGGGACAGGCCATACAGGCATTTCAGGAATTTGACTGCCTGATGTTTCGGGAATTGGGGCGCCACCCTCCACGTGAATTGCGATCCTACGCAGCGAAATTATTGGAGAAGACTCCCCTGAAAGCGATTAACCTACTAGATGTTGGGCTATTAGAGCTTCTAAGTCTCGCACGCACGCGAATGGCGGAAGCGTCTGGCAACGATAAGAATGGCCTCCTTGTAGCCGCGATTGAAGACACGTTACGCTTGACTCAATCCACCCAGAATTCGAGCGAACTGGGGTGCTCTCGTCGAGCGCTCGCCGACACACTGACGCGTAGAGAAAAGCATGAATATGCTGGAGCAGTTCTCCGAGCGGTGGGTGATAAGACTGATGGTCCCTGCCACGAAAGTTGGAGAATCCTCCTCACCACGGATTCGCATGCCACGATCTCTGTATCAGCCATCGCCCTGGCAAAGGAGGCATTGCCCTAAACGCTGTATTCCAGCGTTATCTACTCTTCTTGCCAGGCTTTGGTTTGAGAGTCTTCACGTATTCGAAGCTCGCGGCGAAATAAGGGGCCAGTTCGTCGGTGTTTGCTAGGAGTGTCTCGGGAACCGAGACATACTCCTTTTGCACGATGCCATAGGTCTCGACCAGTTTGGTGTGGTACTTTTCCAGGAACGCTTCCCGATCTGCCTTTGGCAACCGAAGCGCAAGCGTGCCAGCCGCGTCAAGATACGTGAACATATGGCCGTTATGAGAGGTGTAAGGCACGCCAGCCCCTTTTCGTTCAACGTCGGGAAGGGTCGCCACCAACTTCTCGAATTGGGCCAGTTTGTCGGGCGGAATATCGTTTTTCTTCGAACTGCTCATTTATTTGCCCTGGTTCGATTCCTTTGCTGTAACTAATATACGTCCGAAGCCCTGTCCGGTGGACCGAGATTGTCAATTTCGTCACCAAGCCAAACCTGACAGAACCCAAAATGGCGAGGCCCTACCCCTGGCCTTTCTTTTTCATCTCAAATGGCTTGCCGGTCAAGTCATCGTATGCCTTCTTCTGATCAGCGGTCAGCAGGTCAAGCATTTTCTTTCCGTATTTGGCACGGATTTCATCGATCTTCTTCGATGTTTCGGGGTCAGGCTCTCCCGTGATCAACTCGGTGATTGCGCCTCCGCCCTCATTAACCAGGCGATCTGTCTCCTTCTTCTGGCTCTCAGTTAAGCCAACCTGTTTGGCAATTCCCTCATCTGCCAAAGCAAGGCCCTTTAGGTACTGGACCCATATCTCCTGCAATCGCTTTCGCTGAACAGCGTCAAGGATCTTAATCGCCTCCGTTTCCATGGCGCCCAAGTCCTGAGCGCCGTTTAACATCAGCTTGATTCGGTCGCCATCGACTTCAAGCCCTCCCTCAAACGCATCCGTCATTTTCGTGACCTGTTCAGTGGTTAACTTTAATTCAGCCTTCACTTGGGGCGTGAAAGCAAGGAAGATCCGCTTCGTCAGGATCAAATCTCTGGGAGGCGGGCCTTGCTGCGCAACACAAAAGGAGGAAAGGCACACGAGGGTAAGTAGGGTGAGAATGCGAAGCTTCATGATTTCTCCAAGTAAGCGAAGAGTAGTACCGAGATCTTGGGCGTTTGTGCGTCACGTTCATCGACAATCGGAAGCAATTGGATTAAATTGGACTGGTAGCGGCGCTTCCAACTGTATCTGGAATTGGTCCCAGATCCCGCTCAGAATGAGGAGTCATGGTCCCAGAGTCTCGAATCAACTTTACTGAGGTGAACCCTCAAGTCTATGCCGACATGCTGGCGTTCAGCCGATCCCTAAGTCGTAGCAGTATCTCACCTGACCTGCGAGAACTCATCAATATCCGGGTTTCGCAGATCAACGGCTGCGCGTTTTGCCTGGCGATGCACGCCCGAATGGCAAAGGAGAAAGGCGAATCGGAATATCGGCTTTATCTTTTGAATGCTTGGCGCGACGCGCCCCACTACTCCGCCGCCGAAAGAGCCGCCCTTGAACTTGCCGAATCCGTGACACACATCTCCCATGGTGGGGTCACCGAGGAACTATACGATCGCGTTCGCGAACACTTCAGCGCCGTGGAGTATATCGACCTGCTGGCGATGATCAACGTAATCAATTCCTGGAACCGATTCATGATCGGAATAGGGCAACAAGCGTCTGACTACAGCATCGATAAGAAGGGTTGAGCCGCTCAAATCCCCCTCCTATTGAGTGTCCGTTCCCTGTTTTTGTGCTTTGTACACACCTTCCTTGCACAATTCGTGTTACGTCAAGTCGGCGACCTACTTACATAGAGGAAGATGAACCCCATTACACCACTCGCATCCGTTCAATTGGGATCCACGTACTTGCAGGTTCCTAGTCAACATATGGCAGTATTGGCTTGGCAACTGGGCTGGAAGAGAAATGCGTCCAGCGAATATGTGAAAATAACAACTTTTGGAAGTTTGCCTACAACGATGGGTTTGGAGCGCGCGCTACCGAGATAATCTTCCCGGAAGGAAGAGCCGACCAAAGATTCTATATCAAGGGGTTTGAATTTCCTGGCCACGGAAGACAAAAGGGCTACCACGGAATCGTACTGGAATACGAAACCAGACAGGCAGGGGAAATCAAGCCAGAGTGGATAGTTGAACTCCGGGAGGTTCCACAAAAGCCATCGAAGCCCGTGCATCGGAATCCAATTAGTGTCGGAACTTTGATTGGAATGCTCGACACAGAAAACTTAAAGATGCATGGTCGCGTACCAAAGAAGATCCTGGCAAGACTAAGCACTCGTGAAGGTTATGCTCGCTACTCCACCATAGCCAGATTCCCCAGGGATCAGACGTTCTAGTTCTGGTTTACGCGGACGGATGGCAATTTGGGCAAGGCTCACTCCATACAACTTCCGGGGTTGACCGCTGATACCCCGAAATTCGTAGGCACAGGATTTCGGCCAGAGGAGCAAGGCTATTACATGCCTCGCCTGGGATTTCCATATCCGATCTCAGACGAGGAGATCGCTGCGCTGACATCCAAATAGATCCTTCTTACAAGACCACTCACCCTATACCGAACAACAAATTTGGTCTTCAGGGGTGAACGTGGCCATCCGCGTATGCGATTGTGTTGTTTTTTCCGTAGCGCGGCGGGTTGGGCAAAGTGCTTGTCGGCCCGGTCGCGTTGCGGGTCAGAATCGTCGAGTCGAAGAACGACATGGTAGTGGCCGGCGCCGATATGTTAATGGTCAACTGACCGGCAATCTGCGAGTTAAAGGCGTAACCGTAATCAGCCGGATTCTTGAGTTGGATGGCAGGCGAATGGAATAGGGCATCGTTCTTGACGTAGGGCAGCAGATTATCGCACCACTGGTTGGCAAGCGGGAGGGCGTTGTCGTAATCGTCGCTGTACATTATCATGCCGAGATCCACACTCTTTAGGTTGGCTTGCGACTGCTCGTAGAGGGTTGGCGACGTATTCCCCGGATTCTCATTCTGAACATGGCCGTCTAGGTAAGCAACCGTGTTATGGGTCCCGTACCGAGGAGGCACGGGTGCCGTGCTGAGAGATGCGGTCGCATTTCTTTCCAAGTCGGTCGAATCGAACAACGTCACAACGGTCGACGGACTTGGAAATTGCGGCAAATCCAACCCCGGAATCGCGGAATTTAGTGCGTAGCCGCATCCTTTGCTTCCAACCGCCGGAGAGTGGAAATCCGTCTCGTTCTTGGTGTATGGCAACAGACCATCCATCCAATTTCCGCCTAACGGGAGCACCTCGTCGTAATCGTTAACATATTCCAGCAGCCCCAAATCCACCGCCTTGAGTCGGGTGATCGATAGAGAATATTGATTCGACGAACCTCCATTGCCGCCGCACCCGATGGCCCACAGTCCGAAAAACCCGATGGAAGCGACCACTAACAAACCTGATATCTGATCGGTTGCCTTGGATTGCCTTTCATTTGACCGGGACGGAAGTTTTGATTGCATAGTCGTAGAACGGATCGCGCTCATATTCTATAACTAAATTGTTAAACCTATTGAGGCTTTTTCAATCTATCGCTTCGTCACTGTTCTCTGCCTCGATACGCTCCAATTCGACGGGATGCTCACGCTCCATTTCCTCCCGGGTGAGGGTTCCCGTTAACCAAACTTTACTCATGGGGAAACTGTCTGGGTTAAAGTGCTCATTGTAAAGGTGCCACATGATGATGGCGCTGAAGGCGAGGGTTGCTTCCCAACCATGAGCGACCAGTGCCACTGCAACCGCCTGCTCAGGCAACCGATCTCCCCAGTAAATTGGGAACCAGAGCACGAAGCCGGTAAGCACCATAATGGGCACTCCCCAGTATTCGGCCAAGTAATCCATCTTCTGACGGAATTGGAAGCGGTCGTTGCGGGGCTCCTCATTCGATAACCCGACATACGATAGGCTTGTCACCATGAAATCGCGAACATCCTTTCGATTTGGGAGCATCGTCAGCGACTTCAGTTGGAAGCCTTGTCGCTTCCAACGCCATAGAAGATCGATCACGTGCCAGAACCAAACCAAGATCAGGGTCACTGCGCCAATACGATGGATAATCCGTGCACCCTCAAGTCCTCCGACATAAGCCCACGGGCGGTGAAGCAGATCCACCTGGGCAAACCGAAGCGGGAGCCCGGTCGCAATCAGCATGACGAAGCAAACCATCAAGACCACATGCTGAAGTCGGTGAATACGGTCAAACCGGGTGTACGTCCCCACCGAACTAGACTTCTCGGTTGGTTTCATGCGAGTCGCAAAATATGTCAGGTACCCCAGGGCAAGTACGAGGACCGATCCACCAAAGAAATAAGTTGCTTGTAGGATGAGTCCAAAGGCGGCGCACCCGAGTGCGATCACCATGCCCAAGAAACTTAGGGAGGTGAGCAATCCAGGTATGCGACCACTCCTCGGAGGAGTCTTTCCAAAGACCTTCTTGCGCAGGTCCAAGGCCACCCCACCCGTGAGAAATAGAATCATGCCACCCGTAAGGAACCGGAAGAACAGGTCTACCAGCCGAAGTACGGGCCCGCGCTTGACCATCAGACGTAGGTGGTTTGCCCCTGACATCGCGAAGGTGACGTTGGCGCCGGGGTGACATGACGGTTTTGAGCACAGCTTGGCAGCGTTGGCGCGATTCGTGTGAGCCTTCGGGTTCTGAGGAGGCAAAACGTCGTGAATGCCATGACAATCCAAACAAATGGCTGCCTTCAAATTTCCGAACTTGAGGACGGCTTTTCCGTGGAAACTCTCGTCATACGATGCCACCGCGTCCGAGTCCACCCCATATCGGTCCATGCGCTCCTTCTGCTCATGGCAGGAACTGCAGAGGAGGGCAAGCTCGGCGCGCGTCCGGCGATGACTCGGACGAACGGCATGAGGGTCACCGTTGGCGTGACAGGTCACACAGGTCGGATGGTCCCCTTTCTGCTTATCTGGATGAGAGTGGGAAGACTGGCCATATGCGTCATCTTCTTCTGGATGGCACTTGCCACAGGACGGCTTGTCCTTACGCATCTCATCGGTGTGAGGAAATGCATCCATCGACGTGTGACAGTCCTGGCACTTGAGATCCTTGTGAGGAGAAGCAGCAAGCGACTTATCATGAACGGCCGCAAAGTTCTCCTGTTCGTCGGCATGGCAACTCATGCAGGCCGCGGTGTCGGCGGCATCGATTTTATCGGAAGTCTCGGTGGTGTGCTTGGGAGGAGGCCCTTGTCCAGCCATTGCGAAGCATCCAATAACGAATACCGTAATCGCGGAGCCAATATAGAAGGTTCTACGCATGCGTGATTGCCGAAAGAACAGAGCTATCCGTGATTTTGCCATTATATTGGGCTATGCCCTCGACGACTAATCGACGCCTGGATTCTTACCGGCCTTGATCTTTTCGATGTTCTTCTTGCCGGTCTTCGTACTATCCAAGTTCTCAATCTTGTGCAAGATCTCGGGAGTCAGCTTGTGGGTGTCTGCCGCCTTCATGACCACCTGCATGTCCTTGCCGTATGGGTTCAATTTCCCGCCGTGCTTGCCAATGTGGCACACTGCGCAGGACGCCTTGGCCAATGGGGAATCAGGATTGATGTTGTACGTCTTGACAAAGACGTTGTTAAAGCTCGACAACGCAAAGGCGACAACCGCGAACGCTGTCAGGCCGCTGACCGTTAAAATACGCTTCATGCGAAACCTCCCATAGCGTCCTCCCGGGACGAAGGAGTAGGGGCATTCCCGTCATTCCACGACGCAGAAAGTCCTACATTCCTGAGTGTGGTGTGTGGCGATGCATATCGGATGGAATGGGTTCCACGTCCCTAGATCAGATGATAGACACTTTTCTACCTATCCTGAATACCATTTCAAGTCAAAAACCTATACGAATCCAGTTCTGAACACCGTGATTCTCCCTATAAGCCTTTCTCTACGAGCCCTTACGTTAGAGAATCCACACCTCAGCCGGATGATTGCAGCGTTTGGGTTCAGTCTAATTGACGGCACGCCATCTGGGCATGGGTAATCTTCGCCGGTGAATTCTGGAGTTCGAATTCTTGTAGTTTCTACCAGTCAAGGGGACAACAGCCGAAGCGAAAGGCTCGCGGTGGTGTGTAGAGACGTGTTGGCACTGGCAGGCGCGGATGTCGAATTCCTCCCTCTCAAGGAGTACGACTTTCCACCGTTCAACGAGTTGACGGTTACCGAGTCAGAAGCTTACAAGAACATTCATCCTAAAGTTGCGTCTGCGGATGGGCTGGTACTCGCAAGCCCGGTTTACAACTGGGGGTTATGCGGCGGCCTGAAGCAGTTTATCGAGCACCTTGGCTCTACTCCTCCCGACGGATCGCTCAAAGGAGCGCTATTCGACAAGGTTGTCACATTCGTGTGCGCGGCAGGGCTTCCGCACAGCTACATGGCAATGGGGCCATCCGCTCTCTCCCTGATGTTTGACTTCAAGTGTATTGTCAACCCGTACCAGGTGTACATGGATAGCCGATGCTGGGAGTCCGACTGTTTGACGGAGCAACACGCCCAGCGTCTTTCCCGCGCAATGGAAGTGATGTTGGAACTGACGACTTTGCTGGCAGACCGTTCCTATCGATCTGACTGGTGCGTCTGAGACCGTCGGCAATTCCTCAACATCTTGAATGTCCCAATCACATTGAAAGGAGGAGTGTCGGCTTTATGTGACCAGCTTCCCTTGTCGATCATTGGTTCGGAGACTTGCGCCGAAGAAAGTCGCTTTGACGATTCTCTGTGTTAGGTTTAGCACTGAGATGAGCGGGCGACTTAGCTCGATTAGCTTTGCTATCGCGTGGTAGGCTGGCCAGCGATGACCGACGACCTTAGACTTATCGTGGAGTTTCTTGCTCGGCGCGATGTCCGAGCCCTGACTCTTGAGGAACTCGGGTCGGCGGCTGACGTGCTTGTAGTGGCTGGTCATCGCTTTCCTGAATCGGCCCGTGTGGCTGCTGACGCGATTACGGCTGGAGCGGCTCAGATGATTCTCATAACCGGAGGAATCGGACGGGAGACTCAGCCTCTGCGGAATAACATTTCGAAGCACCCCGTATTCCATGAGATCAAGACCGATGGTCGTACGGAAGCAAGGATCTTCAAGGATCTTCTGGTCGAACATTATGGGGTTTCTGAACGCATTATCCTAATCGAGGATCAGTCGACGAACAGCGGTGAAAATGCTTCAATGTCTTGCCAGTTGATCGCGGACACTGGTTTGCACGTCCAGCGCATGATCCTGGTCCAGGATCCCATCATGCAGCGTCGGCTTCACGCGACCTTCGAACGGGCTTGCAATGGTCGGCCATCATTGGAGTTGATCAGTTACGCATCGTTCATTCCCATTGTAGAGATGACGTCTGAGGGAGAGTTCACACTTAGGGGGGAACCGGACGGAATGTGGCCATTCGAACAATTCGTTACTCTCACGTTGATCGAGATCGCGAAACTAATCGACGATGAAAACGGCTTTGGCCCCAGTGGCAGGAACTACTTTGATCGAGTCGAAGTTCCCGCCTCGGTCCTCAACGCGTACCGGAGCATCGCAAATCGGCAACACTCGTCAGCGTAAGATGGGTCATGGCTTTGTCGGCACGCTTTCCGGTCTGTGTACCGAACGTGCGCCGGCAGCCTTTAGAACGTCCCCGATCACTCTAAGGTAAGAGCGATCTTGCAAGCTCATCATTCGAGGATCGGCGACGATGGCCCGGAAATCGATCCTGCTAAGGCCGCGCCTCGGAACAGCAGAAGCCGCTGTCGGCGCAGTAGACGCCACGGCTGCTGCCGGAGGCTGCACGATGGGAGCCTTAAGCATATTCGGACCAAATCGCTTGTCAATCGACCAGCACATGTAGTAGGCCCACTTCGGCTGGGTTTGGTATACCGAGATTGCAGGAGGATTCGACGTCTCGGAGATAGCCATCACTTTTCCACCTGAAAGGGCATTTAAGTCGTCATAGAACGACTGCTGGAACGCACCGTAGCAATCGAAACCCAGAACATCAACGTATTCTAACCCTGGGAAGTAGTCAACGAATTGACGGTCGGCACGTGCCGGTTGGTCTGGATTCCAGACCCACAGAAGGTTTGTAAGGTGATGAAAGTTCACCAGCCGATCGAACATCATTCGAAACAGTTGCTTCGTGCCATGAGCGGCATCGCCACGATGGCCGTTCCACCAAAACCAGTCACCATTTATCTCATGAAACGGCCTCCAAAGGACCGGAACATGGGCATCTTGAAGCTCCTTCAGATACTCTGCGATCACATCGACTTGGGCCAGCCAATGCTTGTTGACGGAAGTGCCAGGAGTCAGCAGGTCCTCGAATTGTTGATCCGTAATATGACTCTGTATCTGACCTCGAAACGTAACCGGCTCGTCCATCGTTGGCGGAACTTCATGCCAGCAAATCGCAATGACATGCCCGGCATGGAACTGCTTGACCAACTCCTGAACAGACTGATGCCGAACGTAAGCGGAGTCCTTATCTCCATCCACCGAAAAACCCAAATCCGTCCCGTAGATGGCTGGGGTTTTCCCGGTGTAAATGGCAAAAACATTGGTCGAAAACTCCTGCTCGGCCGCAAAATTATGCTGCCCGGTTAACGTGTGGTTCCCCGATATCTGATAGAGCATGTGCAGCAACGCCCGAGCCTCCGGAGAAGCATGGGGTGAGACCGGAGGTTGCTCGACCAACCAATTCGCCGGCTGCACCGGCGGCTTGAGAAGATAAGAAATCTCTGGGTGAGGTTCAGACCAAGCCTGCCTTGCTGGTCGCAAGGCCTGTTGGGCGCCGACGGTTGCCACGACAGCCAAGATGGACAACAATGTCACTAAGGTTGGTTTCAAAATGACTCCTAAGCTCTTACCGCGCTGCATTTCAGTGGGGAAATCAACCCCAGTGCACGCTAATAGTCTTTCGACGCCTAGAATGGCGGGTCCTCCCTGAGGTGTTCTTTCGATACTTGATGGGGCAAGAGCATTTCGAGATATCGTATGGAACGTGGAAAGCAGAACCAAACCGCTTTTATCTTCGCAGCAACTTGAGACGATATGCGTCACCCATTTAAGCGATAAGCTTGAGAGTTCGCGTGAATTGACGGACGGGTGGTTCAATGCTGCCTTCCTGTTATGCAGCGTCAATGGACGGGAGGCGGTACTCAAAACGGCCCCCACCGAATCGGTCCGGGTCATGAGATACGAGCAGAACCTCATGAACATCGAGGTTGAGGTGCTTCGACTTGTGAACGCGAAAACCACGGTCCCAGTTCCCAGGATTATTGCCCATGACAAGAGCCGCGAAATCGTTGAGAGTGACTTTTTTCTTGCGGAGCGAGTTGCAGGGAAGCCGTTGGACCATGTCCGCTCTGGATGGAGCGACGAAATGCAGGACCATGTCGACAAGCAGGTCGGCGCCTACCTTAAGGAAGTTCACACTATCCAAGGCTCCGCATTCGGCAAGTTCGATCAGAATTCTCACAATTCGTGGTCCGACGCGTTCGATTGCCTATTGACGTGGCTCCGTCAGGACGCAATCGATCTCGATGTGGAGCTTCCACTCGGAGCGTTCGAAGCGGCTGATCCACTTCTCTGGTCCCTTTCCGAGGTGCAGGCGCCGACATTGGTCCACTGGGATCTTTGGGATGGAAACATCTTCGTCGATCCGGAAGGCGGCGCCGTGACTGGTTTGATCGACTTTGAACGCGCACTATGGGGAGATCCGGTGATTGAAGCGAATTTCAGTGAGCCGAGGGCCGCCTTCCTCGATTCTTACGGAGGATCGATTCTCCAAAAACCAGGCGCCGGCGCCCGAAGGTTGCTGTACGACCTTTACCTTCACCTGATCATCGTGATCGAGTGCCGCTTTCGAGGATTTTCGGCTGAGCATGAGGCATGGGGGAGGGGCCTCCTCGACAAGACTCTGGCAAAGTGTAAAGCTCTCAGATAGATCGTAACGGAGCCGTCAATCGTCTTCAAAGTCGGAATCGAGTATGTTTAGTCGCGGTGGGTGTTAGATCATAAATAAGCAGCCAAGCCCTCAAATGCGCCAATGGCTTCATGAAGCATGGAAGGCAAACCAAGAGGGCCGCCATGGTGAGGCCGAGGTTCTGGTCCAACGTGTCCTCTCGACTCATCCGAATGACATTCGTGCACTGCTAGCCTCGGCAATTATTGCCTACAGTTCCGGCGACCCTGAAAAGACCATGCAACAAGTGCAGAGGGTACTCACCATTGAACCGAATTTCCCACCCGGCCTGAATTGGATGGCGTTGTTGCTTCTGGAGCAGGGCAAAGCCTCAGAAGCCCACGCCTATGCGGCCAAGTCGGTCGCGATCGACCCTAAAAACAGCGAATCCCACAACTTTCTCGGTCGGGCCCTCCTGGGCAAAAAGGAATATGCCGAGGCTCTCAAGCAATTCGAGGTTGGTCTCGCCATTCAATCGAGTGATGCAGCTCTCCACTATGGCCGGGCGGCGGCGCTTGAGAAACTCAATCGAACCTCGGATGCCGCCATCTCCTTGAGATTTGCGGTGCAGATGGCTCCGGAAGCGGACAGTCTTGTACAGGTTGCAGAGTTGGATCGGGATTTGCGACGAGTTGACGACGCTCTAAAGGGGTGTAGACGTGCTCTCAAACGCGATCCCAACCATCTCGCCGGGCACTTCTTGATGGCCCGCATTTTGACCGAGGAGGGGAGACTGGAGGAAGCCGTGCCCCACTGGACTTGTGCGAAAGAGCTTGGCGTCGATTCGGTCGACTTGTCCGTCACGAAGGCACGAGCCCTGCTGGCAGCGGGGCTCTTTGACGAAGGGATCGGCGAATTCAGAACTGCCATCTCAACCAATCCGAAGAGATATGAGCCCTACAACGGCATCGTTTCCGCCAAGCGAATCAAGGAAGAGGATCGCGATCTGGTCCTTCAGATGCATCAACTTGTCCAAGCGCCGAATGCGAGCGTTCAGGATCGACTTTACCTGCACTATGCGCTCGGAAAGGCGCATGACAATCTAGGTGAATTCGAAACGGCGATCCGTCATTTTGACGAGGCAAACCGGCTCAAACGCTGTGAGACGGACCAGATACCGCTATTCAATGCGAGCGAGCTTCGCGAAGAAACAGATGGCAAAATACGGACGATTACTCTCACGCTCTTCAAGCGATTACGAAACACGGCGTCCAAATCTGACAAGCCGATTTTCGTAGTCGGAATGATGCGGTCTGGCACCACCCTGGCAGAGCAGATTCTGTCGTGCCATCCTGAAATTGGAGGGGCGGGTGAACAGCCGTTTTGGCGGGAGTGGGAACCACAACTGGCGAGTTGGCACACCGGACAGGTTCAAGAAGCCGGATTACGCCCGTTGGCCGACCAATTTTGCTCGCTACTCGATACGATCTCGCCGAATAAACGATATGTAGTCGATAAGAACCCGGCAAATTGCATGATTGCCGGCTTGCTTCATCTTGCATTTCCCAACGCTCGGATCATTCACACCATTCGTCACCCAGTCGACACCGCTCTCTCTATATGGATGACGCAGATGCAGACCGTCGCGCCATTCGTCTGCGATCGGGACAACATCGTCTTTGCCTATCGAGAGTACGAGAGACTCGCCAGGCACTGGCGTTCGGTCATGCCTGCGGATCGCTACCTCGAGATTCGCTACGAAGACCTTGTCCTCGACAGTGAACGTGTCACGCGGCAGATGGTCGATTTTTGCGGTTTGGGATGGGATGAAGCTTGCCTCCATCCTGAAGACAACTTGCGCGCAGTTAGAACGCCGAGTTTCTGGCAGGTGCGACAGCCTCTGTATACGACTTCGATCGACCGTTGGCGGAACTACGAGCCATGGCTCGGTTCATTTCGAGATTTACTGCCGTGACATCCCCTATTCGGTGATATGCTTCGGTTATGTTCGCGCTTCTCGCCGCGTTCGCCCTGGTAACCCAAGCCCTACCCTACACTGGCGCCAATCTTTCAGGCGGTGACTTCTATCAGCCAAAGCCGGACAACCGCCCCGTGTACTTCAAGCAATTCGTCTATCCGAATGCGGAAGAGTTCGACTACTTTGCTCGAAAAGGAATGAACGTGTTCCGAGTAGGGTTTCTTTGGGAAACCCTGCAACCATCGGCCAACAAACCTTTCGATCCGGTGGAACTCAAGCGACTAGCCGATGTGGTCCGAATCGGTACCGCCAAACACCTCACGGTGCTGCTCGATCCGCACAACTATGCTCGCTACTACGGCAAACCGGTCGGCACAGTTGATGTTCCAGACGAGGCTTTCGCCGACTTCTGGCGCCGACTTGCTACGGAGTTCAAAGACGATAAGCTTGTCTGGTTCGGCTTGGTCAACGAGCCCTACGGGATCCCATCCGATCGATGGGTTGCGTCTGCCAATGCAGCGATCAAACAGATCCGCTCTGCAGGAGCCAAGAACCTCATTTTGGTACCAGGAGTCGCATGGACAGGCGCTTGGACTTGGAATTCAAACGCCTATGGTATGCCAAACGGCATCGCGCTGGACAGAATTTTGGATCCGGGCCACAACTACGCGATTGAAGTTCACCAGTATTTGGATGCCGATTCCAGTGGCACGAAGCCCCAAGTGGTGAGCCCAACCGTAGGGAGCGAACGAATTGCCGATTTCGTAAAGTGGTGTCGAACGAGGAAGATCAAGGCGTTTCTCGGTGAGTTCGCAGTGGGCAATAATCCCGATGGGAAGCTTGCACTTGAGGACATGCTTCAAGCGATGGAGCGAGATCGCGATGTCTGGCTTGGGTTTACATGGTGGTCGGCTGGGCCATGGTGGGGAGACTATATGTTCTCCATCGAACCGAAGGATGGCCAAGATAAACCTCAAATGACCTGGTTGGCGCCGCATCTGCATTCCACTCGCTAAGGGTCTTCCTCGCGACTCGTTCCAGTGTCGAACTGCATGCCATCCGACTCCGCCCGGCCTGGACCCAGAACCGAGTTTGAGCGTGCAGATCTTTAATTTGCTCATGTGGCTTGTCGTAACATTTCTTTTTTTGAAATTCATCGCCCCCGCGTGGACCTCCTCAATTTGTAACTCGTCATACAATTGGTCGCAATACGTGCTATTGGGACATGCAATTCTCGGCCCGAGACATTGAGGCCCGGACCGATCTCACAGTTGAGGTTAGGTGCAATGTATAGAAGAGCGTTCACATTGATTGAACTTCTCGTCGTTATCGCGATCATCGCGATTCTTGCCGCGATTCTGTTCCCCGTCTTTGCGCAAGCAAAAGAAGCTGCCAAGAAGACGCAGGACCTTTCCAATACCAAGCAACATGCTCTCGGAATCCACATGTACTCCGTCGACAACGACGACATGTTCCCGCGCATGGTCTACACAACCAATATTAACCTGTGGGGTTGGCAGACTCCACACACATGGAGAGAGGCAATCCTGCCCTATGTAAAGAATGGCGAAGATATCTATTGGGATGGCAACACCAATCAGACGTTTGCCCAGGGAGGAATCTGGGACACTCCTGCAATGCAGGATGAGAGAGGCATCTACCAGGGCAACAACACGCTGATGCTCGCCCAGTGCCAGTGGGATAACACTGCTAATGCTGAGCGCTGCGATCAAGACACAAACACGGGCATTGCAACTGGCCTAGCGCCCTTCCCGTCCGTTTCCATGACCGATTTGGATGCTCCTGCCCAGATTGCTGCGACCTGGACGGTTGGAATTAACCCGGCATGGGGTGCGTCGGGAGACGTTGCCGACTCCTCTTGGTGGTGGTGGGGCGGCGCTCAATATCCACCGGTATTCTCGGGTCCGACTTCCAACGAGCAGTGGGATGCCGACTCGACCGTGTCGCCGACTTGGATGGAGCCGCGTTATCGATATTCCGGAGGCCTGAACGCATCGTTTGCCGACGCCCACGCCAAGTTCATTAAGAAGGGCGCTTTCAACTGGTGTAAATATGTTTACGTCAAGGGGAAGGTGACCAACTGGAACGATAGCTGGGATTGGCTCTTTGATCCGGGCAATGCATGCGCCCCATATGCAAGATGAGACGCTATCTAGTGCTCATTGGATTAGTCGTCGGCGCGTGCGTCGGATGCACGAATTCGGACCCAGGAGATGTCGCCACTGCTCAAAAGGCTTCCGCCCGGGCGCCCAAGAGTGCGGCGGATCTACCTAGTTCGATGCCAAAGGAAGCCCAAGCTTCGGCAACTGCCGCGATGGGTCAAGCTCAGGCAGTTCAAAGTCAGGGTTCAGACCCCGTTAGGCTTCACGCGCTCGAGATGATGCGCCAGCAGAAGCATCATTAGACATCCAAACGTCAGGGCCGACCGACGGTCGGCCCTGGAGGTTTCATGCAATTGAAGAATGTGCTTGTTTACATCTACGTGTTGGGCCTGTTCGTACTACCGATAGCCGGTTGTCACGATGATGTCGAAGTCATCGAACCGGAAACCGCATCCCGGGCATTCGAAGGATCACCGGACCCGAAGTTCGCTGGCGTCTGGAAGACGGAAAATGGAGTCTCCGTTTACAACATCGCCAAAGGTGGCACTTACCAGCTTGAATCCAAAATTCGAGTTCAAGGGAAAAAGCCCTTCCTATCCCACTTGACCGGTCAATGGGCGGTCAAAGGCGACAAAATGCTCTTCAAGGACCAGTCTGGAATGGTTTCGTCTTATAGATGCTCCCTCGAAGGCAACAAGCTGACGCTCACCACCGGCGGATCTCTAAAGGCGAAAACCGTGATGGATCGATAGGACGCCGCTTTAACCCATGGCAGGCTGGCCAGCCACCGCCCTGATGCCACTACCATCGTGCATACTCACCATAGGCAAATGAAGGTTTTTCTGACCGGCGGAATGGGGTTTATCGGTTCGTACATTGCAGTCGAGCTTCTCGGGAAAGGCGATGAGGTTACGATCCTCGCTCGTGAACCAAACAAAATTCCGAAGTTCTTGGAGACGCCTGGAATCTCCGTTGTCAAAGGCGGATTGGACGATATCGATGTGATCCGGGAGGCGCTCCAAGGCCAAGATGCCTGTATCCACAACGCTCTCTATTGGGGAGACTCGCCGACAAAAATGTTGATGAACGACACGCGCGCTTCCGTATCGGTGTTCGAAGCGGCAGCGGATGCGGGCGTGAAGGACCTGATATATACTTCCTCTACCGCTGCGATCGGGCCGTTCAAGCCGCTTATGGAAGAAAGCATGCACATCGCCCCGAGCGATTACTATGGCGCGACCAAAGCCTCGACTGAAGCGTTCCTCTCGGCATTCTCGTATCGCACTGAAATGCGATGCAACACGGTGAGACCCGGTTACACGATCGGAAATCCGGTAGTCGAAGGCGCACCGATCTTCAGTGACCGACGGTTTAAGAACATTGTTCGAGCCGCTCTAGATGGAGACGATATCAAGGTCACCAGATTTGACGGAACCCAATTTGTTTGGGCCGGAGACCTAGCCAAAATCTACTCCTCTGTGTTGCATTCCGACGTCAGCCGACAGACCTACTTCGGACTTGCAGGGGATTTTTCCACCTGGGAACAAATCGCTCGCGATGCCGTTGAACTTGCCGAATCGTCCAGCGAAGTGGTCGTGGAAGACAAAGGATACGGGGAAACACCCAACATGTTCGACTTGGGAAAGATCAAGCGCGATTTTGGGCTCGCCTTTAGTTCACAGCCAGCCTTGACCGATCCACCTTAAGTACCTGATCTCGCTCGGCTAACGGCCATTCTGGTGGTATAACGGGGGCATGTTGATGGTCGGCGTCGCCCTCTTCGTTGGAACGTTCCAATCTTCCTTTCCTCCTTACTCCGTGAAGCCCCTGACCGGTATCACTATTGCAGGGCTGCCAGAAATCACCAGCCACATCTGCGTGGACCAGTTCGGCTACCTTTCTAATGGAGCGAAGTTGGCCGTTATCTCCGACCCCATCAAGGGTTACAACGCATTTGACCACTACCAACCCGGGCCAAAACTGCAGTTGCGGGACCGGTCGGGCAAGACGGTTCTCATCGGCTCGGCGACTCCATGGAACGGAGGCGTCGTCCATGACGACTCCGGCGACCGCGGATGGTGGTTCGACTTCTCCACTGTATCCACGCCTGGGGAGTATTACGTCTTCGACCCGTTGAATCAGAAGCGGTCGGCGCTCTTCCGAATCGGACCGACCGTCTACGAAGGCGTACTAAGAGCGGCCACTCGTATGTATTATTACCAGCGCATCGGCATGCCGATCGAAGCCAAGTACGCGCAAGGGCCCTGGGTGGATGACGCTGCCTACCTTCAAGATAAGAACGCTCGTTTCGTGGATGCCAAAGACTCGGTTGCGCAAGAACGGGACCTGTCTGGCGGCTGGATGGATGCAGGCGACACCGACAAGTATCCGCCTTTCAACGGCGATGTCATCCACCCTTTGCTCTACGCCTACACATCGAATCCAAAGGCATTTACAGACGACTTCGGAATCCCGGAATCTGGTAACGGTCGACCCGACTTCCTGGACGAGATCAAGTACCAAATCGATTGGCTGGTACGGATGCAATTTGACGATGGATCTGTTCCAGTGAAGATGGGAAACATCGACTATAACGGGAAATATCCCCTGAGTTTGGACGCCCGAACCCGCTACTACGGTCCCAAGGACTCTGGGGCCACAATTTATACCTGTGCCAATTTTGCCCACGCAGCAAGGGTTTATGGCCAGTTCGCAATTTGGAAGAGCTATGCGGCCGACCTTCGGGCACGGGCGATAAAAGCCTGGAATTGGTATCACGCAAACCCGAGAACCTTTAAGACCGACACCGGTGAGATCAAATCCGGTATCGCGAACCGTTCGGCTGAGGAGCAAGATCGAATGGAAGCCTATGCGGCCATCCACCTGTTCGCGCTCACTGGCGAGGCAAAATACCAACAAGCCATCCGCGATAAGGTCGGAACGTCTCGCCAACTATCTGAAGGCATCTGGAGTCCTTACGAGGCAGGAGCATCCGAATCGTTGGTTGATTACATGACCGTACCGAATGCAGACCCCGAGATCGTTGGACGGATCCGAACCCAACTCGCTCGATCGGCCACGAACGATCACTTCGCTCCACCAGCCGAGTACGACCTATATCGTGCATGGATGGAACCAACGAATTACCATTGGGGAAGCAGCACCGTTCGAGCCAGTTGGGGCGTAGTCTCTCTACTCGCAGCGGACCACGCCGGTCTCGATGCTGCCACTCGAGAGCGATTGCATCAGCGAGCTGCAGACATGCTTCATTCTTTCCACGGTGTCAACCCGCTTAGCGTCGTTTATCTAACCAACATGGGCAAATACGGGGCTGAGCACTCCCTGCAGTCGATTTACCACGCTCGATACGGCGATGGGACTCCCTTTTCGAAAAACCCGCCGCCAGGTTACGTTGTGGGCGGTCCCAATCAGAGCTTTAGCGGGAAGGCTGCGGACGGCCACCCGTCGGTCGAGTGGATCAAAACCCAGCCCAGAGGGAAGGCCTACGCCGACTTCAACTTGGCCTGGCCCGAAAGCAGTTGGGAACTTAGCGAGCCGGCGATCTACTACCAAGCGATGTACGTTCGGCTTTTGGCCCCCTTTGTCCAGTAGGACCGTCACTAGCCATCATGCATTCAATTTGAGTGTCCGAACCAGAGCAAGTCTTGGGGCCAGGTCAAGTACCCGATCGCTGGCGCGGAAATGATGATGGCCACCAAAGCGCCCCACCCGATAGCGCATGACCTAATGATAACGGGCGTCTTGCCCCGCTATTCGAAGAAACATTCGCTTCTGTTTCGACTGAGCCGTCAACTGCAATCAGAAAGTCCTGAAAGTCGATAGACTAATTGAGCAGAGGCATTTATGGGTTACAACGTTTTATGGTTTATACCGACGGCAGGCGACGAACATTTCGTGGCTTCACCGGTCGGGTGACGCCCGGCCTCATTCGACTACATTCGCCAGGTGGCTATGGGCTTGGATTATCTCGGCTACTATGGCGTCCTCCTGCCTACTGGACCAGGTTGTGAAGACGCCTGGATCACTGCCGCAAGTCTCATCGCTGAAACCAAGGCGCTTCGCTATCTGGTCGCCATTCGCCCGGGAATGATGCTGCCGGCTGCCTCGGCTCGCATGGCCGCCACCTTTGATCGCCTTTCTAACGGGCGCCTGATCGTAAATGTGGTGACGGGTGGCGGGCAAGAGCGAATGTCTGCTGACGGGGTATTTCTGGAGGAATCCCGGCGGTACGAAGTCACCGACGAGTTCCTGGAAATCTGGCGACAGCTTCTTCGGGACGGGAAATCGGACTTTCAGGGAGAACACTTGAGCATCCAGGGAGGCGTCGCTCCCTTAACATCCGTTCAAAGGCCTTATCCGCCGATTTGGTTCGGGGGTTCATCCGATGAGGGAATCCGAGTCGGTGCGAAACATTCCGACGTCTACCTAACGTGGGGAGAGCCCCCTGCGATGGTTCGTGAGAAGCTAGAGCGTGTCCGTGAGAAGGCTGCTAGCATAGGGCGAACCGTCCGATTTGGAATTCGACTCCAAGTGGTCGTACGCGAAACGGAAGCTCAGGCATGGGAAGCAGCGAACGACCTCCTTCGGTACGTCACCGATGAGACGATTTCGACCTTCCAGTCCTACCTTTCAAAGGATGGCTCGGTTGGCCAAAACCGAATGCTCTCGCTGCACGGAGGAAAACGTGAAAACCTGGAGGTTAGTCCTAACCTGTGGGCAGGCATCGGCCTGGCAAGGCCGGGGGTCGGAACGGCGCTCGTCGGAACCCCCGAGATCGTCTCCGAGCGGATGCACGAGTATGCAGAACTCGGAATAGACACCTTTATTATGTCTGGCTACCCACATCTCGAGGAGGCTTATCGATTTGCCGAACTTGTCTTCCCTCACCTTCCCCTAAACCATCCCTCCCCCTATTCGGAGCGGCTTTCTTCAGACCAAGCCAACAAGATCTTCTCCGTCCGGTTTCACGCCGAGGCGACAAAATCACTGCGCTGACACGAGGAAGGAGTTCAACGCTGATTAGTCCAGTTCCCGGGTGGCGCGGGCGGAGTGATGAAGAATTGCGCCGATCGTAAATGGATGAAGCCCAGACGTCTTTTGGCGCCTGGGAGGCTAGAAACCGTACAAGCTTGGCGTAGCAAACTCTAAGACATTCCCGGCTGGATCGTGGAAGTAAATGGAGTGAGCCCCGTTTGGCCAACGTATTTCCTCGACGACCGAGACACCGTTGGCTTCAAGCCGTTGTCGCCAACTCTCAATCTCATCCTCCGATGCCGAGAATGCCAGGTGCCCAGCCCCAATGGTTCCATGGGGTGGCACCCCGGCGTCAGGAATGACCGTTTTGCTCGCTCGGAACACGATCACGACACTGTTGTCGCACCGTAGGAATAGGTGACGCTCCAGTTCGCAAAAGATCTCGGATAAGCCGAGCACACGCACGTAGAACTGCCTCGCAGCAGACAGGTCTTCCGAGTAGAGAACTGATTCAAGAACACGCATCGGTGGATAATACACGGCGAGAGCTAACCATCCATTATCCGACGACCTGTAGGATGCCTCGGCTCCGTCTTCGGCAGGCACGCTCGGTGATCGGTCATTTTATCCATCCACCGGACCGAATACGAAACGCCGACCAATCGTCTGGTAGCTCGCATTCCGATATACTCGGAACTGCGGATCAAGCAGAATCCGACGAACCATGGTGACCATTACAGGCATCCTTACGCTCCTGTCCCTATTCTCGATGGGTTCCAGCTTCGACAGCACGAGCCAACATCCGAAGTTCCGTTTGCTCGTCGTTGCGTCGAGGGCGAAGGACCACCTCAAGATGATCGCAGCCGCTCGCCCCGTCCTGGAAAAGTTAGGAGAAGAGAACCATTTCGCAGTCGACTTCACCGACGACGCCGACACCATCAACGACGATAATCTGAAAAACTACCAGGCGTTTATGATGCTTCATCTCGCGCCATTCGATATGACGCCCCCGCAACAGCAGGCGCTTCAGCGGTTTATCGAGTCAGGCAAGGGTTGGATCGGCATTCACGCCGCTGGATTGACCGGGCGCGAGTTTCTTGACCCCAAAAGCGTTTATTGGGAGTGGTTTGAGGGGTTCATGGGTGGGATTCTCTACTCGCCCCATCCCTACTACCAAAAGGGAACGGTTGCGATCGAAGACCGAAAGCATCCCGTCACAAAGGGCCTTCCCCAACGCTTCGAGGTCTCGGACGAATGGTATGAGTTCAACAAAAGCCCTCGCGGGAACGTACGAGTCCTGGCGACCGCCGACGAATCGACTTATAAGCAAAACAAGCCAATGGGCGATCATCCGATCATATGGACTAACGAGCACTACCGCCGAATGATCTATATCGCGATTGGACACGACCCTTCGATTCTCGAAAACAAGGACTATCTGCACCTGCTCCGCAACGCAATCCTTTGGGCGGGCGAAAAGTGATTCCCGTTTTGGCGCTTGTGGCTATCAATGAACCGAAGTTCCGAGCCCTTGTCCTGTATGAAAATGGAGGGCATCACATCGCGTACTCTACACGGGCAAAAGTCTGGTTGGATGAACTCGCTCTGAAAAGCGGGTTTGCCATCGACTACATCCAGAACACCGATACAATCGACGATGCATCTCTCGGCAAATACAAGCTCTTTATTCAACTCGACTTCCCACCCTACTCTTGGAAGGAAAAAGCGGTGACCGCATTCCAAAACTATATTGAACAAGGTCGGGGAGGTTGGATCGGCTTCCACCATGCGAGTTTGCTGGGAGAATTCGACGGCTATCCGATGTGGAATTGGTATTCAAACTTCATGGGAGGCATTCGATGGAAGGACTACATCGCGACCTTCGCCCGCGCGAATGTCAAAGTCGAGGACCGCAAGCACCCAGTGATGCGAGGCGTCCCGGCTTCGTTTCCCGTTATGACCGAAGAGTGGTACACGTGGGATAAGAGCCCGCGTCCAAACGTGCATGTCATCGCGAGCGTCGACGAATCGTCCTATCAGCCGGACTCAAAAATCAAGATGGGTGACCACCCAGTCATTTGGTCCAACCCGAATGTAAAAGCCCGCAATATCTACATCTTCATGGGCCACTCGCCAGACTTATTCGACATTGAAGCCTATAAGAGGCTCTTTCGAAACGCAATATTCTGGGCAGCGGAACGGTGAAATGACCCTTGGTATGACGCTCCATTTGTCAACATCGAGACCATGAGGTTGAGCACTTGTCCTGACCTACGTCTGATCGGTGACCCAACGACGATCTTGCCTTCGGGACCGGAGACCCAAAACGTGATTGAATCGGCCGAGACCGCGAAGCATGGACTGGCATTTAGCCCCGGTGACACCCCCGGCGTAAGCGGTCGCTGAATGCTTTCGACATTCAAGGAGCGACACCCCATAAGCGTCGGGCATCTGCGTGCAAGGCAAGCGACGATTCGACCGCGAGTAGGCGCTCGCGGCCCGGTGACCGGTTTCTGCTATTCGAAAGCCCTCTACCTATTCTGGTCGAGCATGATCGAGCCTAACAACCCAAGCGCTAAGAAACAACCGTGGTTGCCATCCAGTACATCAACCGGGCAGTTTCTAGCTCGACGTGCGGGCCCTAGCCCTCATGCTGAATTCGCCAGACGGTACCAGAAGCATCGTCGGTAACCATGAGCGCCCCATCGGAGGCCACGGTCACTCCAACCGGGCGACCCCACACTTCGCCTTCGGGGGTTACGAATCCAGTCATGAAGTCCTCGAATTCTCCCGTCGGAACACCGTTCTTGAGCACCACTCGAATCACTTTATAGCCGACTCGGCGCGCGCGGTTCCACGAACCGTGTTCGGAGGCGAAGCCTTCGTTGCGAAACTCGCGTGGAAAAGTCGACCCCGTGTAGAACGTCATGCAGAGGGATGCATAGTGGGACCCTACCAGCACCTCAGGAACGAGAACCTTGTTCTTTAGTTCAGGGTGCTCTCCAATGTGGCGGGGATCGTAGTTTGACCCCATATAAAACCAGGGCCAGCCATAGAATCCACCCTCCGTAACGCGAGTAATGTAATCGGGGACCAGGTTGTCTCCCAGCGCATCCCGCTCGTTGACCGAGCACCACAGTTGCCCTGTTTTTGGATGAATTGCCAAGCCGACCGCATTGCGAATTCCATAGGCATAAATCCGTTCGTTCCGTCCGTCCGGATCAAATTCCAAGATGTCGGCGCGTCGTTCGTCTTGCGCGTGCGGATCTTCGTGATCGTTTGTCAAAGAGCCGACTGACACGTACATCTTTTTGCCGTCGGGCCTAAAGCGAATGTCCCGCGTCCAGTGTCCCCCGCCCCGCAGACGTCCGCCGCCCGGAATATCTGGGACAATCATCTGCTCGGCGCCTGACGCTCGAAGATCCCCGTTTCTGTAGGGGAACCGAACCACCGAGTCGGTGTTGGCGATGTAAACCCAGTCTGGGTTCGGGCCGGGAGGATAGAAGGCGATTCCAAATGGCTGACGCAATCGGTTCGCGAAGACGGTATTCACCGCTGGCTTATTATCAGCGGTTCGACCTCGCAGAATACGCACGCGCCCGGGCCCGCTCTCGGCAATAAAGAGGTCGCCGTTCGGAGCGGTGACGATTTCGCGCGGATTATCCAAACCAGTAATGAACTGCGTGACTTTAAAGCCTGCCGGCACTTTGGGCCAAGCTCCCTCTGGACGCTCCACCAGCCGAGGACCGTTGTTGGACGACTCCGTTGAATACGGTTTCGGCAAGTCTGCAACCGTGATCTTCCGCCTGACCCCAGGGGTATCCGTTGTCCAGTCCCCCATCGCGGACTGACCGGTAAGTGTGCGCTTGGACTGCATCGAAGTGACGCCACCGGAAGGGAGCCAGAAAACGCTTGCGCTTGCACTGCAGACGACTAAACCAGCTAGACCGATCGTGATATGGCGCTTGGAAATGGAGATTGAAGGATGGGACATGGGTTTGATGACAGGACGGACAGAATAATCATACGAATCAGCCGACCGCATGATCAGCATGAGCGCTGACATGGCGTACGCTTAGGTGGCAGATATGCAATCTCTTACTTTCGCATTCCTACTCCCCTTAGCCGTTACTTCTTTCATGTTGGGAGAAACTGGAGTTACAAGGATGGCAGACAAGCCGACTCGCCCTCCAGCGACCATAAGCAAACCGGATCCTCGATTCAAGCTGGAGCCTTTTGCCATGACTCAGGTTAGGCTACTCGACGGATACGAGAAGCGTCAGATGGAGGCCGATCGGAAGTATCTAAAGTCGTTGGATGTAGATGGGCTGCTATACCCCTTCCGGCGAAATGCCGGTCTTCCGACGCCCGGACGACCTTTTGGTGGATGGGAATCCCCAACTAGCGAGATAAGGGGCACATTTACCGCCCACTACCTTACAACCTGTGCCCTGATGTACCAGAGCACGGGAGACTCGTTTTTCAAGGATCGCGCGAATTACCTTGTGGACGAACTGTCGAAGTGCCAAAACGCACTTGGCGGGAGGTTTTTAGCCGGAATTCCCACGAGTTATCTAGATCGGGTTGAGACTGGAAAGCAAGTATGGGCGCCGTACTATGTGGTTGAGAAGCTCATTACGGGCCTCATCGATGTTTACCAAGTATTCGGCAACCAAAAGGCGCTTGCAATGGGCGAAAAGATTGCCGAGTACCTTCGGGCGAGAGGGGCCAAATTGACGGATGGGCAATTCGACGCAATGATGCACACCGAATACGGTGGAATGGCTCAGATGGAATACAACCTCTATGCCATCGCCCATAACCGTGCAGACCTGGATTATGCCCACCGGTTTGATGAGGCCGCTATTTTAGGACCCCTCGCACTTCACCACGATTCACTCAGTGGACTGCACGCAAACACAAACCTACCCAAGGTTCTGGGGGCTGCTCGACGCTATGAACTCCTTGACGATCCCACTTACCGTTCGATCGTGGAGTACTTCTGGGATCGCATCGTCAAGCACCGTTCGTATGCAACAGGTGGGAACAACAAGGCGGAGTTCTGGGGCGATCCGGACGATTTAGCGCACTCGCTGGTTGGCAACAATCAGGAGACCTGTACCACGTACAACATGCTCAAGATCACACGGGACTTAATTCGCTGGACCGGCGATCCTCGTTACGCCGATTTCTATGAGCGCGCTTACTTCAATGGAATTCTGCCTGCCCAGCGCCCCGATACAGGAATGATGATCTACTACCTGCCTTTGGCAGGAGGAGACACTAAGAATTGGGGCACTCCTCGCGAGACATTCTGGTGCTGCTATTGCACCGGAATCGAGTCGTTCGCAAAGCTGAACGACAGCATCTACTTCCACGACTCCAGCGGCGTGTATGTCAATCTGTATGTTCCATCAGAACTATACTGGACCGAAAAGAACGTCCGAATCACTCAGACGACTCGGTTCCCCGAAGAGGCTGGCGCTACCTACACCATCCACACCGCCCATCCCTCCAAATTCGCACTCAACCTAAGGGTCCCTTATTGGACCAAGAATTTCAGCGTCTCCGTCAACGGTAACCGATTGAAATCGGCGCCGAGTCCTAATTCCTATTATGCGATCTGCCGAACTTGGCACGAAGGTGATCTCGTTCGAGTGATCACTCCGATGACCCTGCACACCCAAGCCATGCCAGACGATCCTGACCTCAAGGCCGTCCTGTACGGTCCAATCGTCTTGGCCGGGATTATTAATGCCAAGACGCCCATTGCCGAGGATTTGAATACTGGCTATCTGCGAGAATCGCGCGCCAATCCCGACGAGTGGCTGAGGCCGGTCCCGGGAAAGCCTCTGACGTTTCAATCGACGGGACAGACGGGCAGCCTCACATTCATCCCTCTTTATAAAGTCATCGATCAGCGCTTCGGGGTCTATTGGGACGTTGTGGCGCCTGGAAGTCCACGCGACAAGGTGCTCGCGGCAACAGAGAAGGACAAACGCGATCGTGACCGGCGCGTAGTCGACGCAGTTATTGTGGACGGCGGTGGCGACAACGAGAAGGCTCATCGTCTGTTCACCGATTCAAGCGGTACCGGAGCGTTCAACGGGCGTTTTTACCGCGACGGCAAAGCCTTCGGATGGGAGTTGAAGATCGTTCCCGATGCTCCGATGGCTTTATCCGTGACCTACTGGGGAGACGATGCAGGTTCCCGCACGTTCGATATTGTCGTCAACGGAGAGCGGATTGCGACCCAGACTTTGAATCGTAACAAGCCTGGGCATCTCTTCGACATTGAGTACGCCATTCCAGCCCATCTCACTGCCAACGCCGACAACAAGGTCACAGTTCGGTTTGAAGCCCATGAAGGCAACCTTGCAGGCGGCGTATTTGGCTGCGCGACTCTTAGGTCGCCTTCCCCACCTAATTAATTAGTCTTGGTGGATTGATATGTTTGGAGAGTTCGCTTCAAGAATTCGACGAAGGGGCCAGGCGCATGGGAATCCTTCTGAGCCGCATCGACGGCTTGAGTGGCATACTCGATCGCCTTGGTCTTATCGTGCTGGAACATGCTCACCGCGCCAGCCATGCTAAGGAACATATACTCGCGGTCTTTCTTTGCTAACGCCTCCTGAATGAGCGACATCCCAAATGCGTAGGCGGCTTCGGATAGGTCCGGTTGAGTGGCGTACACCGAACTCATCATTTGGTAGGCGCCAATATCCCCCCCGGAGTCTTTGATGAGCCTCGACGTCATCTCCTTGGTCTTTACAAGGTCGATATGGGTGAAGGCGGTATACCGAGTGAACTCGTAATAGCGGTCCATGTTGGGACGGGTCAGAACGATCCCGTCGATCAACGACAATGCCTTCGCATATTGCTTTGCCGCCATCGCATCTTGAACGGGCCGTATCGCTTCAACCTCAAGCGTGCGGCGGTCTTTAGCCGCTTTAACGTCGAATTTATCCGCGATCACCTGACTCAGGACTTCATCAAGGCCCTGGGCATGTCCCATCCAGGCGATCTTTCCATCCTTGCCAACCACAAACGACATGGGTATTCCGCCTTCTCCGGCGGCTTTCATCCAGGCGTTGGCGGTATCGGCAGCGAGATCGTCGGCTCCGACGTTATACGCCATCTTGTCGCCCTCTTTTTTCACGAAATCCGACACTCGTTTCATATAACTGGTATCGCCGTGATCCGTCGATTCCCAAATGCTGATCCCCGAGATCGTTGCTTGACCAGCGTACTTCTTGGCGAGAAGCGTCAAATTGGGGATGTTCTCTTTACAGGGCTCGCACCAAGTTGCCCAGAATTCGACCACATAGATCTTCCCTTTCTCGAAGTTCCTCAGCGGCTGCCCCTTGAGCCAAGTCGCATGAGAAAGCGATGGCGCCGGATCGCCAATTGTCAAATCAGCTTTTGCGGAAGCAAAGGTGACGAGCAGCCCGTTTGCTACTAAAAACAGCAGTTTCTTCTTCATGGTCGTTTTGAGGGAACGCTGGGTATTCCGGCAGACGCAGTGACCTCGCTGAGATGCGCTTTGGCATATTCCGTCCGTTGTTGGGGCGTCATGCCTTGGAGTTTCTGAGTGAGGGCGGTCTGGGGGCCAGCGCCGGATGACACAGAACCAGTGGTCGACTGCTTTGAGCAGCCAACCACCGTTAAGAGTACGAGAATTGAGCAGATTGATTTCAATTTGGTTTTGCGATGCTGAAGTAGTAGTCCTGCCATGTGGAACCGTATGGGTACAACGGATTCATGACGTCACCCATGAAATTTGACTCGCACAGATTCTGCAGAGTCGTATCCCAATAGTAGCTGGCCGGCCTCTTGCTGAGGCTCGCCGACTTGGAGTGACCATCACACCATGCGACATTACACTTTTGGGTGTGAACCGCGTACATCGTCGGAGGGCCGCCTCCGGACGGAGGCGTAAGGATGAACGAAGGCTCAAGGCCCACCGAGGGATCCTCGATGGCCGATGCGGCATCAGACAAGAGGATCGTCTCCGCAGGGGCAGCCATGTCGGTAGTTGACGGCGAACCGTTGCCACCCAAGTCGAACGGCGCACCAACCACGTTGTAATTCACGCCGTAGCCCAGGTTAAAGGCATGCTGAAGTCCGCCGTCCAGGTCTTTCGGGGCAGTTGCCGAAGGACACGCCATGATCGCCTGGTTCTTCATATAGGGATAAAGCTCTCCCTGATCGGGAACGATCTGCCAACCCTTCGAAGGATTATTGAGATCCAGGCCAACGCCGCCAAACCAGAAAACAAAGAGAACTGTTGGAGCAGAGCCATCTGGAGAGGACACGAATTGAGGTGGTCCTCCTTGTTCCATGAGAGGCTCGTGATCGTCGTAGTCTCCGGCATACATGATCGTGCCAAGCCCGATCTGTTTCGTTTGCGAGAGACAAACCGTCTTCTTCGCCGCTGCCTTTGCCTGTGCGAACACCGGGAAAAGAATAGCGGCCAAGATTGCGATGATGGCGATGACAACAAGAAGCTCGATCAGCGTAAACGCACGAGCTCTCGGATGAAAATGACTTGAATTCATAATTGAAGCAACCCGACCTGTACATGGCGCATGTTACAGACCGATCGTCAACAATTCGTCAACAGATTCGAACTAGTCCAAGGTCGCGCGATATACGAAACGAATGGCTTCGACACGGTCCATGGCCAAGCCCTTAGCCCAAGCATTCTCAAATTTGAGCGGCGTGAGATTTCTCGTAATTCGGGCGATTGTCTCCTGCTCATCCTCCACATCCATCGAACGTTGACTGTTATCCATCTCCGACGTTGCCGCAAGCAAAGTAGTTGCCGCTTCAAACCGGTCCATCTCAATCCAAAACAAGGCTTGGTTTCGAAGGCATTGAAGTACAAAGAACGGAAAGTCTCCTTGCCTGCACTTTTCAAGCGCTTCGAGATTCGTCGCAACCGCAGCTTCCAAGTTCTTTTGATAGAGATGGTAGTGACTCACCACCGTCAGGGCCACCGCTAGGGAGAAGTCATCGTGCAAACGCCTGCTGATGCGAATCGCCTCGTGGGCCAGCCGAAGCGACTCCCCCGCCCGACCAAGATCGAGAGCGACACGCGCTTGATTGCTCACGATCATGGCATCCGGTTCCCCACCCCGCAACTTGACGCTGACTGCCCGTGCCTTATCGAACATCGCGCTCGCCTCAGCGAACCGCCTAAAGTTCCAGTGCACCGACCCTATACCCAAATAGGAGCGCTCAGCCAAGCTCAGGTCGTCGCTTCCCACCAAAGCAAGGACTCGCTCGTTAAGCCCAAGACACTCGTCAAGACGACCAAGAAAACCGGCGCATACTGCAAGCCCTGAATAACATGTCGCCAACAGCAGACGATCACCCTCGTCCTGGGCGATCTTGGTCGCTCTCTGGCAAGCCTCATAGGCGGCTTCATACTCGCCGGATCGAATGAATGTCGTCCCCAACATTCTTTGTAACTGAACTCTGAGAGCGGCATCCAACCGGCATAAACCTCGCTCCTCTGCAATTTGCCTGATTATCTTGCGCTCGGCCACCTTTGGCCCACGAGTGAGCCATCGCGTCGACAAAATACCGAGCAGACGAACGCAGCGCTCCAAAAGACCGCCAGCCAATGAGAATTCAAGCGCCGAAATATAATTCTCGTAATCAAGCTCAATTGCCAAGTGCCGAGACGTCTGCTCATCGATGCTTGTAAACGGCCGATCCGGCGCCGCCTGACGTACGAAGTACTCAGCGTGTAGTTCGCGGATGGCGATTAGCTCTTCATCGGTGTGAAGATCCTCCGCGTATTCGCGAAAAGCGGTCAACATGGAGAACCGGGGCGCCTGCCCACTCTCAGATGGTTGGCTCATCACCAGCGAACGCTCTTGAAGACCCTGAAGCGCCTCAAGCGTCGCTTCCAAGTTGGCCTTGCAGCCGGTAGTGGTGAAATGGCACACCTCGGATACCGACTCCAACGTAAATCCCCCTCGAAAAACGCAGAGCTGTCGGAAGAGTGTTTGCAGATCCGGCGTCAACAGGTAAAAGCTCCAATCGATGGCTGCTCGAAGGCTCTTATGTCTTGCCGGCACGTCTCGACGACGACTCGTAAGCCCCGTCTGCTTTACCGGCATGTGATCAACCATTTGTGCCGGTGAGAAGCTGTTGGACAGTCCCGCGGCGATTTCAATCGCAAGAGGAAGTCCATCTAAACGCGAACATAGCGTCACAATCGCCGACGAGTTGCGTTCATTGAATTGCAGATCGGGACGAATCGTCTGGCACCGGTCGATGAATAGTTGAATGCTCGGAATGGCAGCCAGTTCGGGAATCTTGGTTTGTCCCTCGGTCGGCAAGGGCAATGGCTCGATGGCGATTACCTGCTCCGCACTTATTTGAAGGGCTTGCCGGGAGCTTGCCAAGCAGACAATATTCGGCGCCTGATCCAACAACTGGGCCACGTACTCGCCCACATCCTCGGCAATTTGCTCAAGATTATCCAGCACCAGAAGTGTCATTCGACCTTCGGTTAATTCGGCAATCCTCGCGACCTCGGCTTCGACTCCTCCGTTCTGTGGGGCCATCGCGGCGATAATCGCCTCAAAGATCTCACTCGATTTGAACCGGTCGGCAAGAGGTACGAACCAGATGTTCCAAGGCATTCTCTCCGCAATTCCCGTTGCGCACTGCACGGATAGCCGCGTCTTGCCAACTCCGGCCGGTCCCAAAATCGTGACAAGACGGGATCCGGATTCCTCCAGCGCTTTGCAGATCGTCTTGATCTCCGTGTCTCGACCGAAGTAACGATTAGCAAAGTGGGGGAGGACGACTTTGATCTCATCCGGTTTGGATCGAACGGCCGAAGAGAAGTCCCGGTGAATCGGTCTATTTTGACCCTTTAAATCCCGGTGCGCCCGTTCCGCAAGGCGGCGCGACTCCTCCGATGGACGCTGCCCAAAGCTCTCGGAAAGCGCAAGCTCCAATTCCGCAAACTGATCTAGCGCCTTGTCCGGCCACCCGACCTCGAGATACCGCTTGATGAGCTTTTGGTGCCATTCCTCGTTGAAGGGTTCTCGAATGATGCCAATTCGAAGATGCGCGATCGCTTCATCGGCATCTTCCCCGTCACTCAGTCGGCTCAGTGCCGAAAGATAGAGATCCTCCAGTCGCAGCCGTTCTGGCCAGATCCAGTCGTCGTTGAATCCGGGCAGAAGGTCACCCTTATACAATTGAACCGCGTCTGAAAGCAGTGCCAACGCTCGCTCCGGTTCATCGGCTCTCCTACTTTGTTCGACGAGACTCTCAAACTCCGCAACATCGGACGTGACCGTATCCGTGTTCAACTGAACGCTGTCGTGAATGGACCGGACGACCGACCCGGTCGGCATCGGCGCAGGCTCTAACGCATGCCTTAGTGAAGAAAGAGCCTGCCTCAAATTCCGGCGCGAGACGAGGATGTCCGCGTCGGGCCACAACATCGCTGCGATCTCGTCTCTTGAATGGATTCGTTGGCGAAAGTAAGCCAAATACCCCAAGAGTGAAGCCACTCTGCGAGTTCGAAAGCGCGAAAGAGTCTGGCCATCACGATTAGCTGCTAACGTACCCAGCAGTTCGATTCGCCAAACTCTTTGCACAATAAGATTCTACGATCATGTTGCACAATGCGTACGTCCAGACATTCTCAAGTTAGCTCACTCGTAATGAATCGATTGTTTCGCTCCCGGAAATGTGAAGGAGCGGCCCAATATCGATCCATTCGCCTAAAAGTCACGAACCAAAGCCAACCGAGAAGGCAGGACTCCAACGATCCGTTTTCGGACTTCCATGCTCCAAGCAGTTTGGATCACTTTTGGTCCGATATATCCAATTCATTGAACGATTTTACACCGCCTCCTCCCGTTCAGTGATACCATGTAGCCCAAAGAGGGACCAATATCAGCCCATTTATGGGCCAAATGGTTCATATGAATCATGGGTCGATCTCAAAGTCGCGAGTATATCGAAAAGGAGCTTAGCCGCCGAATCAAGTCGGGGCAATTCGTCCTTGGTCAGCGATTGCCCAGCGAGCGAGAACTCGCCGACGAATATGGCGTGAGCCGCTCAACGATCCAAGGTGCATTTGCGTCACTCGCGACGCGTGGGATCATCGTTCATAAACCGCACTGTCGGCCGGTAGTGACCGGTCTCACGTTTCCTTCCAAAGGCAAAGTCGTCGTAGCCAAGAATCGAATCGCGGTTTGGATCCAGCCCGACCTGCAGGATCTTGGCGCCGCGATGATCCTGCAAGGCATTCGGACCGCGACCGAATCGAGCGGTTTCCCCCTTCTCATCGGGTTCCCTCAGACGCATCGAACGGAAGAGGAGCATCGCTCGGAAGTCCAGTTCCTGAAGTCGCTTGTCGAGCATCCTGATGTCGCTGGAGCGATCGTTTGGGAGACTTGCGCACCGGCGTTTCCGACCGTTTTTCCCGCGCTCCACGACGTGGGTATTCCGGTCGTATTTGTCAATCGAGAACCCCCCGAACAGATTGAGGCCGACGTCGTTTCCACGAATAACCGTCGAGGAGCCTTGAAAGCCGTTTCACACCTCCTGCGTTTAGGGCACCGACATATTGCGATGATCAGCAATGATGAGCCGGCATCCAGCGTCCGAGACCGGATCGAGGGCTATCGGGACGCGCTTCGCGGCGCCGAGACGGCAATTAGGCCGGAATTCCTGGTGGAACTCGAAATTGAGGCGCTCGCATCCGATCCCAAGACCCTCGTCGAATCCCTCCGCTCGCTCCTGACGCTAACCCCTTCTCCCACCGCCCTTTTCTGCGTTAACGACGGAATTGCCCTAAGTGTCCAAGATGCCCTCCATCAGTTCGGGCTTCGAGCGCCAAACGATATTTCGCTCGTCGGTTTCGACTGGATCCTAAGATCGCTCCCGAATGGGGGCGACCTCACAACGGTCGCCCAGCCATTCGAAGCTATCGGACGTATCGCCGCAGAAAGACTTCTCGAACGCATCAATAACAACCTGCCGGAACCTCCCCGACACATCCTCCTGGAAGCACCGTTGGTCGTCAAATCGACTACCGGCCCGCCTCCAACATCGTCCGCAAACCTGCGGAACGCAATCATGTCTCGGTGAACTCATGAAAAACAGACTTGCCTTCACTCTTATTGAACTGCTTGTGGTCATTGCGATCATCGCCATCCTTGCCGCAATCCTATTCCCCGTATTTGCTCAGGCCAAATTGGCCGCCAAGGGAGCTTCCTCGGTGAGCAACGGTAAGCAGATCGCGCTCGCCGTGATGATGTATTCGAACGATTACGATGACGGCGCGCCTCTCGCCCAGGAATGGGGAGATCCCGACGCCCAATACAATATCGGTATTGGATTCTCGCCATGGAGCTATCAGGTTCAACCGTACACTAAGAACTCCAAGATCTTCGAGGACCCGCTGGTCGGCGACAATAACGGCGACACTGGGTCCAACACAACCGTGTGGGACGGATACAACCCGCAGTATGGTTATAACTACGAACTCATGAGTCCGCCAGACTTGAACATGACCGTAGATGGCGACCAAGGCACCAGCTATGGAAGCGCCACGTTGACGTCGATGAGTCGCCCCGCGAACATGGTTATGGCTACTCTCCAATTTCAGCACAACACGGCGACTGTCTGCTGCATCGTAAGCGGAGTTCCCGGAATTATGGCGAACTGGGAAGTTGAGTCGCCGGACTGCAACGATTATCCCTATGGCTGCTTTGATAACTGGGGCACTGGCGGCTGGTACGTCGACTGGCTGCAAGACAACTATGTCGAAGGCGCTTATACGGGTGGCGTCGCGCTTCGAAAGACCGGAGATTCCATCGTAATGTTTACCGACGGACACGTTAAAGTGCTAAGCCCGGGAGCACTTGCAATCGGCACCAATTACACTCAAACGCTTAACAGCGGCAACATCCAGCTCATAGGCGACTATAAGGACACTTATATGTGGTGGCAATATTGAGGAACGTCGGATGGCTGTTGGTATGCGTAAGCGTCGTAGCGGGTTGCTCCACGCCAGCGCCGAAGCCGGCACCACCTGTTCCTCAGTTTGTCGCAAACGAGAATGCAAACGCTTCCCCACAAGTGAAGCATGGTCTGTTGAACCCGATGCAGACCCCGATGACGGCAAACCCAAACGCGGCCGCCCCTCTGGAAAACGGGCAAAAGGGAGCCCGCTGAGAAGCAACCTGCCATCTCGGTTCCCCAGAATCTTGGGATCCGAGATGGCTGCATGTTAAGAGTGTCAGATGTTACGAAAGAATCTCCTTCAAAACGCCATGGGAGCATCCTTGCTCCTTATCGCGGTCGGCTGTGGAAGCAATTCAGGAGCCCCACGCTCATCTTTGCCATCAGATGGCCAGAAAGCATCGCCAATGGTGGCCAACCCCAATCACCCACCCCCACTCGTAAACGGCTCCATGCTCGGTCCTCATCCCAAACCTGGCAGTAAAGCCGTACATGCGCCAGGCAAAGTCGTGGCACAAAAATAATCGAGCCGGAATCAGCGCAGCACCTCCCAGCGCCCCAAACGGAGGTCTTCGGCTCCTTCATGTCAAGAGCCATGACTACGGGAATTCGCATGGGGGTTTCGACTATGCAGGCGCCTAATTCTTGGGGTGGTCCTTTAAGGGCATAAGTTCGCCGGCAGACGCTCGTAGTTAAAAGAGCATCCCATTCGTGTAATTCGTGCGTTCTTTGGAAATGGCTCCTTTACCGCCTTCGAATCCACTCGGTGGCGGACCAGCCGAATGGAGGCGACAGTGCATAAATCGAGGCGCTCAAAGGGCAGCGGCGCACGAGATGTCGGGCGGAGGTTCTGGATCAACATCTCACTCGTAATCAGAGGTAAGTCCTCTGGAGATCCCGCCTTTTGCCACGTTCCATGAAGCGCTTCCCTTACAGCGTTAGCACGTGACCCCGGTTCAATCATAAGTTCAGCAAAGCGTGAGCACAATGCCTTGAAATTCTGTAGTCGTGGGATGTGTCGTGCCCACGTTTTGCTAGTCAGAGCGCTGAACCTACCTATTCCGTCTACCCTTGCCAATCGACCATGGGGATGGTTATGGAAACCACGTTGCATGAGATTCTCAGAGGGCCACCACAATTCCGATATGTAGCCGCGCCGGACTTTGACATGACGTTTTCCACCGGCCCGATGCCGACAGCATCGGATTTGGCTTACACCGAAGTGGTAGGCGATTGGGAGCAAAACGTGGGCACAATGCCTTGAAATTCTGTAGTCGTGGGATGTGTCGTGCCCACATTTTGCTTTCAGATGGTTGAACCTACCTAGTCCGCGCACCTTGCCAAACAGCCGCCGGGATGGTTATTGAATCACGTTGCATGAGAATTTAAGAGGGCCGCCACAATTCCGATATGTAGCCGCACCGGACTTTGACATGACGTTTTTCACCGGCCGAATGCCGAAAGCACCGGATTTGGCTTACAAGGGATCTGCTCACCTACGAAGCGTTGGGCGATTGCGAGCACAACGTGGGCACGATGCCTTGAAATTCTGTAGTCGTGGGATGTGTCGTGCCCACGTTTTGCTTTCGGAGCGCTGAACCTACCTATTCCGTCTCACCTTGCCAAATAGCCGGAATGGTTATGGAAACCACGTTGCTCGAGAATTTATGAGGGCCGCCACAATTCCGATATGTAGCCGAGCCGGGATCTGTAAAGGCGTAGTCGAACGGCCCGATGCCGACAGCATCGAATTTGGCTTACACCGAAGTGGTAGGCGATTGCGAGCAAAACGTGGGCACAATGCATAGAAATTCTGTAGTCGTGGGATGTGTCGTGCCCACGTTTTGCTTTCAGAGCGCTGAACCTACCTAGTCCAGGCACCTTGTCAATCGACCATGGGGATGGTTATGGAAACCACGTTGCACGAGAATTTAAGAGGGCCGCCACAATTCCGATATGTAGCAGCGCCGGGCCCTGCCATGTTGTATTCGTCCGGCCCGATGCCGAAAGCACCGGATTTGGCTTACAAGGGATCTGCTCACCTACGAAGCGTTGGGCGATTGCGAGCAAAACGTGGGCACAATGCCTTGAAATTCTGTAGTCGTGGGATGTTTCGTGCCCACGTTTTGCTTTCAGATCGTTGAACCTACCTAGTCCGCGCACCTTGCCAATCGACCATGGGGATGGTTATGGAAACCACGTTGCACGAGAATTTAAGAGGGCCGCCACAATTCCAATACGTAGCCGCGCCGGACTTTGACATGACGTTTTCCACCGGCCCGATGCCGACAGCATCGGATTTGGCTTACACCGAAGTGTTGGACGATTGGGAGCCAAACGTGGGCACGACACATCCCACGACTACAGAGTTTACACGAGAGTGGTAGGCGCCTTGACAAGGAAAAACGTGGGCCCGATTCCGACAGCATCGGATTTGGCCTACACCGAAGTGGTAGGCGATTGCGAGCAAAAACCTGGGCACAATGCATAGAAATTCTGTAGTCGTGGGATGTGTCGTGCCCACGTTTTGCTTTCAGGTCGTTGAACCTACCTAGTCCGCGCACCTTGCCAAACAGCCGGAATGGTTATGGAAACCACGTTGCTCGAGAATTTAAGAGGGCCGCCACAATTCCGATATGTAGCCGCGCTAGGCCCCGCCATGTCGTATTCGTCCGGCCCGATGCCGACAGCACCTGATTTGGCTTACACCGAAGTGTTGGGCGATTGAGAGCAAAACGTGGGCACGACACATCCCACGGCTACAGGATTTACACGAGAGTGGTAGGCGCTTTGACAAGCAAAAAGGTGGGCCGTATGCCGATAGCACCGGATTTGGCTCACACGAAATTGGTAGGCGATTGGGAGCAAAACGTGGGCACGACACATCCAGCGGCTTTTCAAATGGCGTTGCCAGACTTACGTCTCGCAACGCACCTCGTCTTGAAATCACGGGAGATTCATCGGGAAGGCCGGTTTCGTGCTGACCAGTATTGCCCAAGTACTCATCTGCCCATACTCAGGTATTGATATTTGGAACCATGACGTTCTTAAGGTCTGATTTGGTCTAATAGCGCCGAGACTCGGCCGCATAACATCAGGCACTCTCAGACCCAGTTCGCATCGCCGTGAAGAGCCCCGGCAAGGATGTCTGTGCATGACCCGCCGGGCATCTGATCTCAGAGTAGAGAGGAAGAGCCCATTCGACAGTTGTTGAAGAAATATTCCTTAATCTCCAACCGATAAAACGTCCTGAGCTACTTCCAAAAGTCAATTCGGTGTGATAGCATGCTCCAATGAACTTGAAGGTGCTCGCTGGGCTGGCCGTCTTTGGTGTCGCTTTGCTAATCATCGGATCCGGTTGCGGTGGCGGGGGCCCGATTGGTTCAAGCCCATCGCCGGTTGTCAGAACTCACCTGGGCATTGCTTCGATTACATACATCGGCAAACCTTCACAGGTTATTGATGAAAGTAGCGTTAGTAGCACAATTTCTGTAGCCGGCATGGCAGGCGCCACGTTCACGAGTTTGGCACTATCACCGACTCCGAACCTTGAGGACTCATCCGTTGTCTTCTTGAGTTCCCCAAACGAGATATCCCTCATCTCTGCAAACGGATCAGGCGGAGGAGGATCGGCGCCAGCCGTCGTGAGTACAAATTCGAGTGGATATACCCAGGTCCTCACCAGTCCTGAGCCGATTTTGAGCCAGCCTACGTTCACTCAGGATGGTCGGATTCTCTTCAACCATAACGATCCGACAACCGGCAAGGTTCAAATCTTCGCGTGCTATTGCGATGGGACGGGCGTGACCCAACTCACGAAATCCGGGATCAATCATATGAATCCGGTCACGTCCCCGAACAACAAATTGATCGCATTCGATGATGGTGGCGGACATATCTATACCATGCCGCTCACTGCGTTCTCGACAGAGACCAAGCTTGCGATTACTGGTAACGCTTCCCAGCCAGCCTGGGCGCCGACCAGCACTTCGATCGCCTTTGTCGTTGCGGCTAGCGGTTACGGTCAGATTGACACCGTCGCGTTAGCCACTCTTACCAGCCTGACGCCCATTTCAAAGAGTGTCGGAACTCAATGCTCGAATCCGACGTGGTCGCCCGACGGGACAAAAGTGTCGTTCCAGAGCTTCAACTCAGCGACCGGGCTGACGACGATTGCCACTGTCGATCCCAACGCCCCGACGTATGTAATCTCCCTAACTGGAGGTTACGGCTATGATGTACAGCCAAGCTACTCGCCGGACAGTAAGTCCATCTTCTTTGAGAGATATTACTTTCCTTCTACCACCGGATCAACGAGCGGCACGACGGGGACAACGGCCGGTACAACCGGGAGCACGAGTTCGACGGGAGGCGGTTCAGGGACAACCGGAACGCTCGGACCGGCCTCCCTAGTGGACACCGCTCCTGATGGCGACAATGAGACTACCTTGTCGGAAGTAAACACTGGACTCCCGAGCTTAGGAGCGGTATGTTCCGGATACCTCAACCCGGTTACTCTCATCGGCACCGCAGGCACGACCCTCTCGTCGGGTTCCGGCTTCCTTTGGGCTCAGAATGGCAACGCGTTCGGGAGCTTCGTCTCCTTCGCAGCAACAACTGCCACTAAGGCAACGATAACCCCTGCGCCGAACGGAAACGGGTTGGTTTACGACCTTCACGCCGACGCGATCACGGGTCTGAAGTATTCGAACCACTACTACGAGCCAGGCGTCTCTGCAACGACCGGTTCGGGGGTTACCGACGTTCTTGTCTCATTTGACGTCAGTACGGGTCAGCTCGATACGGTAGCACCGTTCGTCGCCGTCAAGGGACTGAGCAAGGCCATGGCAAAGACAGGAGGCAGTCAAACTACTTATGTCGGTCACTTTGCTGGCGTATGGGATGCCACAGGTAAGAACCGAGCCCCCAAAGGGGCCAGTGCGATTAGCCTCGATGCCAAGTCTGGAAGGCTGGTGGACGTAGTTCCGTAGCGGTCCTTACGTCCGCCTCGTTTTGGGGTTCTTGGGCTAGAATGACCTTACATCTTGTCGGACGCCTTCAAGAGGAAACCGATCATGCGTGTTGCCCTTGTATTAGCCTTCATTCTCCTCATGACCATGTCTTACGCCAGCGTCACGGCGCCCACCGCCAGTCAAGGCCATCATCGCAATTTCCGGGTCGCCATTTATGCACGAGTCTACGAAGTGCTTCAAATGGCAGACCCCCAGTGGCTTGAATCGCACTGGAAGACTATCTCGAACGGGGTCAAAGTCGACAAAATCTATTTGGAGACGCATCGGGACCTTAAGATTGCGAGCGACGAGTTACTTGAAAGCTTGAAGCAATATTTCGCAGAGCGTGGGGTTCAAACCTCTGGTGGAATTACCCTTACGGTGAACGAAAGCAACCGTTTCCAGACGTTTTGCTATACCACGCCTGAGCAGCGGAACAAGGTCAAGGAGATCGTCGAGCACACCGCAAAGCACTTCGACGAGATCATTCTGGATGACTTCTTTTTTACCAATTGCAAGTGCGAAAACTGCATCCGGGCCAAAGGAAGCCGGAGTTGGACAGAATTCCGCATCGACCTCATGCGTAAGGCAGCCGAGGAGCTGATTCTCAAGCCCGCGAAGGCAGCCAACCCACACGTCAAAGTGATCATCAAATATCCTAACTGGTACGAGCACTTTCAGGGTTTGGGCTTCGACCTTGAGAAAGAGCCTCAGATGTTCGACGCGATATATACCGGAACCGAAACCCGCCAACCGGCTTACAACGCCCAGCACTTGCAGCAGTATCACGGATATTCGATCGTCCGATATTTTGAGAACATCGCGCCGGGACGTAATCTGGGTGGCTGGGTCGACACAGGCGGAATGCGAACGGTGGACCGGTATGCCGAGCAACTCTGGCTCACCCTGTTTGCCAAAGCACCCGAGATCACCCTCTTCGATTGGCGACAGGCTGTACGTTCCATCGGGCCGCAAGACCGAGGCGATTACCAGGGAGCCAGCTTCGATTTCAAGAAAGCGTCCGAACCTTTCAACGAGCCATCCGGGGGCCTTTCGCACACATTTACGGTTGCCAACATCGCGGGAGCTGCCTTGGATCAGATCGATCCGATCCTCGGTCATCTCGGCAAGCCCGTTGGGGTCCCATCGTATCGACCTCCCCACGCGACCGGCGAGGAGTTCCTTCAGAGTTACATCGGGATGCTCGGTATTCCAATCGTGCTGTCACCGACTTTCCCGAGCGAAGCCAAAAACATGTTCCTTACCGCGTCGGCGGCGTTCGGTCGCGACGTTGCTTCAAAAATCGAACATGCAGTTCGCAATGGGGCAAACGTTACCATCACAGCCGGGCTGCTTCGAGCGCTCCAGGGTCGGGGCATTCGCAACATCGTCGAGGCTAAAGTAAACGATTCCAAGGTTCTTACCGACGAGTTCTACCTTCGCGGGGTCGTGTCGAAATCGGACGGCCCTATCTTACTTCCGCAACTGGATTATTTGACGAACGATGCCTGGGAACTCGTTGGGGCAAGCCCGAATGGCTACCCATTCCTCCTTCAGGCGACTTATGGCAAGGGAATTCTGAATATCGTCGCGATACCCGACAACTTTATGGACTTGTACCGCATACCAGCGAGCGCCCTTGACCCAATTCGAGTCTGGATCAGCCATGACCAGTTTGTGCACCTCGAAGGCCCAGCCCAGGTCTCGGTCTTCGCTTACGACAACGATACGTTCGTAATGGAGTCCTTTCGCGACCAACCGACCGAAATGCGGGTCGTGACGGCAAGCCGGATCCATCAGATACGAGACTTTCAGTCTGGTGAGGTCTTCGAAGGCGTTTCAGAACGGGACCATGTGGTCTTCCGTGTACCCATCGGAGCCCACGCCTATCGAGCATTTGCAGCAAGCGCTCACTAAAGAGCAATCCCTTGCTTCTTTGCCTTTCGAAAGTTGCTTGAGATAATGGCGATACACGCCATGTATTGACCGGTGAGCGAAGACCTTGAACCTTCGAACGTGAACTCTGGGTTCTTTGCTACTATCTAATTCATATGGTGTCAGCGCTGATCGCCTTCGCCGTTTTGGCAGTTCGTCAGGGGTTGTCAGGGCCTAATTTGGTTGTCAACTCAAATCTCGTCCGCGATTGGGAAGGTTGGACGGAGATTTGGTGCCGAGAGGAGAGCGCTGGGCAGGCTTCGATTGTCGCAGGACGGACAGAACGTTCGCGCGCTGTCTTTGTAAAGTACACCGGTTCCAAAGACTGGGCTCTGTCTCAACAAAAGCCGTTAGAAGTGAAGCCGGGCGACGTCTACGAGGTCTCCGCTTGGATGAAAACCGTAGGAGGTACCTCCAGCATCTCTGTCGTGTCACACGACGCAAACGCCTCGACTATTCAGTGGGAATTGGGACAGACTGGACCACAAAAACCGGGTTGGCAATACGTCCATCGCCACCTCGCGATTCCGGCAAATTGCACTACCATTCAATTTCGTATTGTCGGAACCGGCGCTGGTCAAACTTGGGTCGAGTCGCCTTCCCTCTTCCTAACGGACACAGGTCCTAAACTTACCGGCAAGCCAGTCATTCTTCAAGGAAAGAGCCTGACCCTAACGATCAACTCAGACGGATCGATGTTGGCTCAGCCTAATGACGGAAAGTCTTGGCGTTATCGCGCTTGGACCGGCGACTACGCATTGCGAGCCATAAAGTCGCTCGATAGTCGCACCGCCAGACTTCAGGTCCTTGATTTTTCAAACGACCTCCAACTCACGCTCCAAGTTCAAATCGACACCCAGAGACCTGAGGCGACGATTGCTTACGAATCTGCCGGCCCCATGAGTGCAGAGATTGCACTCCCAGGAAACCTAGTCACCGAAACCGGCGAATGGGTCGTACTTCCGATGAACGAAGGGATTCGGCTTCCGGTCGATGATCGGTCGATCGATGGGTGGTCCCTCATTACGTACGGCGGACATGGGCTATGTATGCCCTGGAGCGGCGTGACTGATCCGGCAACCGGCAGGGGCACTATGACGATTATCGAGACGCCGGACGATGCCGACGTTCTTTTCCAACAGGAAGCGAACTGCCTTACTTACCAGCCTCGTTGGGAAGCCTCGCATCAGGCCTTTGGCTACAACCGCAAGCTACGCCTTTGCTACTTTAACCACGGCGGGTTCGTCGCGATGGCCAAACGGTACCGTGCCTACGCTAAAGAGACGGGGCTCTTCAGGACCCTGGCCGCAAAGCGCACTGAGAATCCAAACGTGGACCGCCTTATTGGCGCGGTGAATGTGTGGAACTGGGACATGGACAAGGTCGCTCTTTGCCGCGAAATGAAGCAGCTTGGATTCGGGCGAGTCCTTTGGTCGAGCGGGGGCACGGCTGCTGAAGTTAAGGCGATCACCGATCTGGGTTACTTGCCAGGCATTTACGACATCTACCAAGACGTGTGGGATCCCAAACATAGCCTAAGTTGGCAGAATACCGAGGGTTGGCCCCAGGATCTCGTCCTTGACCCAAATGGCGATTGGATGAAAGGCTGGGCTCATCCGGATAAGCACGCAGACGGCTCGATTACTTGGTACCAAGGTGGCGTTATTAGTTCGGGCGCCGGCTTGGCCCGTGCCAAGCGAAAGATCCCACCCATCCTTGCTGAGACCCCTTACCTTGCCCGGTTCATCGACACCACCACCGCGAGCCCGTTCCGCGAAGACTATAACCCGGCACACCCGCTTACGCGCAGCCAAGATCGGGCAAACAAGATGGCCCTCCTTGAGTTCTGCTCCAAGGACATGAAGCAAGTTGTCGGCACAGAGACCGGAATCGACCCTTCGGTGCCGGTGGTCGAATACTACGAGGGAATGATGAGTCTCGGCCCATTCCGGCTTCCAGATGCGGGCACATTTATGATGGAGTACCGTAAACCAACCCCGGAGTTCTTAAAATATCAGATTGGTCCGACATACCGTATTCCCTTATGGGAGTTGGTTTATCACGACTGCACCGTCGCCCAATGGTATTGGGGTGACGCCACAAACAAAGCGCCAGAGGTCTGGAATCAGCGGGATCTATGGAACATCCTCTACGGTACTGCCCCGTTGCTCATGTTCGATTCGGCGAGATGGCAACGTGATAAGAGCCGTATGCTTCAGACCTACCATAACGTTTGTGACTGGACGAGGAAAATCGGGTACGACGAGATGCTCGCTCACGAAGACTTGACCCCGGACCACCGGGTTCAAAGAACGACATTCAGTTCGGGTCGATCCGTAACCGTTAACTTCGGCGATGCGCCTTATCAAGGATTGAAACCGATGTCGTATAGGATCACCGAGAAGCGATAGAGTTGGGGACGAGGTGCTATCGGTGGATGACGTGCTTCTGTGTCCACCAAACTCACCCCAGTCGGAACGACGCTGCACGTCGTCTTGCATGTCATAATTCCTATGTTGTTGAGTACTCTATTCATTCCACGCAAAGTATCCGCATTCACACTGATTGAACTTCTAGTCGTCATCGCGATCATCGCAATTTTGGCCGCGATTCTTTTCCCAGTATTTGCTACTGCGAAAAGCGCCGCGAAGATGTCGGCCTGCGTCTCCAATCTGCGACAGATATCGACCGCTTTGACGCTGTATCAAGGGGACTATGATGACAGCTACCCAAACTCGGGAGACCCGTACCTATGGTTCGGGCAGCATTTCCGCTGGCCGATCATGCCTTACCTGAACATCGGTCAAAAAGAGACCACTAACGGATATACCGCTACAGTAGGTTCAGCCCAAATCCTACAATGCCCGGAAGATGCGACCGCCCAAGGGACTTTCGACAACACCTCTTACGCCTACTCCGCTTCGCTCTACCACTCGCCCGACCAGATCGCGACATACACAATACGTTCCCTTGTCAATGCCCAAAGCCCGAACGAATTAACATGCATTACTCAGTCCGGCTCCGGAATGAATGAGCCTGCGAACAAGATTATCGTCGAAGAGTGGCTAACGAATCATCGTCATCCGGCTGCGCCTATTGGTTTTTGGGGCCTGCAGACCTCAATCACCCAGCCCGGAATCAACCAGTTCACTGGGGCTAGAAACGCGGCATTCGGAGATGGTCATGTCAAGCTGATGCAGGCGGGCGCCCAAACACCTTCGGTCCAGAACTGCCCCGATATGAATCTGACACCGGGTGGAATCGGCGGAATCGATATCCGATAATGCCGGTCCCTATGCCGAGGAAAGCCTAATCGGAATCGAAAACCAAAACCTACTTCCCTGTCCTGTCGTGCTTTCGACACCGATCTGACCGCCATGGGCTTCAACGGCGAGCTTACAGAATGTGAGTCCGAGGCCAGTACTCATCATTCTCCCCGCTTGGCGCTCTGCTACTTGGCCGAATTTCTCGAAGATCCGTTCAAATGCTTCCTCAGGAATTCCTTCCCCGGTGTCGCTTATTGAGAATTCAAGCATCCGAGGATCCCGGCCGAGGCGAACGTCAGCGGTTATCGTTCCCTGCTCTGGGGTGAACTTGATGGCGTTCCCCAAGAGGTTGACCAGCGTTCGAATCAGTTTGTTTTCGTCCCCACGAAAGACGGTCACGTTTGGCCCGATATCCTTGACGACTTTCAGCTTTTTCTCATCTGACAAAGAGGCGACCTGCGCGACGGAGACATCGATGAGTTGGCTGACATTAAGCTCCGAGCATTCGAGCTGCATGGTGCCAGATTCCATTTTTTCAACATCCAAGAGGTCGTTTACCATTCCAAGCAAGGTCTCTCCGCCACTTATAGAGATGTTCGCCATCTCGCGCTGGTCGTCGTTTAAGTCACCAAGCGAATCGAGCATCCGCATTCCAACTATTACCGAACTTAAAGGAGTACGGAGGTCGTGAACGATCATATCGGTCAGATTGTCGCGCAGTTTCTCGAGTTCTTCTAACTTCTTAAAACTCTGACGCAGTTGGTCGAATAGGAATGCCTCCCGATCATGGGCCAGTTTTTTCCCGAGACATGCTCCGATCCGAGCTTTGAGCAAAGTAGGGTCAAAAGGCTTATGCAAATAGTCTTCCGCGCCCATTTCGATGCAACGTACAACGGAATCCAATTCCGTGAGCGCGGAGATCATGATGACGGGAATGAACTTGAGCCGCTCGTCAGCCTTCATGCGCCGGAGAACCTCGTATCCATCCATCTCGGGCATCATGATGTCGAGGAGCACCAAGTCGAAGCTGTTTGCGTGCAGCAAGTCCATGGCCTCCAGGCCATTGATCGCGGTGACCACCTCAAACCCTTGACGGCGTAACCGGCGGCTTAAGACGTCCCGATTAGCTTCGACGTCGTCGACAACCAGCATGTGTCGCGGCACGGTCGCCAAATTCTGTTCCTCGGCGGACGGCTTGTCCGGAACAGCTTCCAACTTGGGCTGATAGCCTGTCGGAATAAAGGGTAATGCCGTCGTCGATTCCGCAGACAAAGGCGCCTCCAAGTGTCCGTCCGAGCAAAAGTGCGTACTGAGGAGCCCCAATAACTGCTGTCCCGCAATGCGAACTCTCAAGAGATCCGGTACAAACGAATCCTGTCCTGCCTCTTGAGCCTGCTCCTCGAGCATTTGTGAGTAACCAATAATCTGATTCAGAGGCGTTCTCAAATCATGAATGAGCCCGGACGAGAGAGGGTGTTTTATCGGACCAGGGGGCAAGACGGGCTGGACGGTCACGAAACATCCTCGCCTACCGAGGCGGTGATTGCTTTTTTCAAAAGAGCGTCGATCTTTCCGAGCAACCGGGGCAAGTCGATTGGCTTCGTGTCGTAGTCGTTGCATCCAGCTTCAAGGGCCTTGTCTCGGTCGCTGGACATGGCGTGGGCCGTAAGTGCGATCACCGGAATGTGCCGCGTTTCGACGTCTGCTTTGAGACGTCTCGTCGCTTCCCAGCCATCTAGCACCGGTAAGCTCATGTCCATGAGAACCAAGTCAGGCGATTGGATTTTGGCCATGCAGACTCCACTCATCCCGTCCACTGCCTGCACCACCTCAAACCCTTTTCGCTCCAATCGACGCGACAGCATATCGCGGTTCATTTCATTATCTTCAACTAACAGTATTTTAGGCATGGGTTCTAGGGAATTCGATCGATAGCGGGTGGTTTTTGTCTGCAGGTGGATGTCTTATGAACCTTTGGCCGTCACGGTACAGTCGGCCAGAAGTTCGCGTACCTGGCGAAGAAGTTCGTCTCGGGTGTAGCTCGTCTTCAGGAGAATTGTCTCTACAGAGCCGTTTAGCCGTAGGCGATCTTCATCGTCTAGGTCCTTCGCGGTTAACACCACAATGGGAATCGTGCGCCAATTTGGATCTGAGCGCATTCGCTCAATGAACTGAAACCCGTCCATTTCCGGCATCATCAGATCAAGAAGGATCAGACAGGGCAACTCATTTCTCACCGATTCCAGTGCTAGCTGCCCATTGATCGCTTCACTGACTTTCAGCCCCTCTTTCTCTAAGATCTTTCGCGTGATCTCTCGAGTAGCATCATCGTCTTCGACAAGTAGAACCGGGCAAGGTACGTTTGGCGCTATGTACTTCCTTAGGATCTTCAGCAAGTACTGCCGATCCACTGGCTTGGTAGCGTATTCAGTAGCCCCCAACGTGAATCCCCGATCGGGATCATCAACCATCGTGAGCATAATCACTGGGATATTGCAAAGAACGGGGTCCGCTTTCAGTTCAGATAGCACGGTCCAACCGTCCATTTCCGGCATCATCACATCCAGCGTGATCGCGATGGGCCGCAGTTGCTTAGCCAATCGGAGACCAACTTCCCCACCGGAGGCAGTGCGCACGTTAAACCCATCTTTGCTCAAGAATCGATGCAAGAGGTTACGCTGGGCCGGATCGTCATCGATGACCAACACGCAGTTGGTGGAAGGCGGCAAGGGCTCAGATACATCAATTCCTCCGTTATTCGCGAAGGTGAGGACTCCATCCGAAGTCGGCTCATCCGCTTGATAGACCGGTTCCGGCTCGGATACGACCGCCGGGAGCTTGATGGTAAAGACGCTTCCTTTGCCGACCACGCTATAGACCGTCACGTCGCCACCCATCATCTGACAGAATCGGCGTGTGAGTGCTAGCCCCAGTCCCGTACCTCCAAATTTCCTGGTCGTCGACGCGTCTGCCTGAGTGAAATCCTTGAACAACTTCAGTGTCTGAACTGGGCTGAGCCCGATTCCCGTATCGGTCACTTGGAACACAATCCAATCGGCTCCATCCATACTTTGGCGCGTGGCCTCAAGCGTGACATTTCCTTCATGAGTGAACTTCACCGCGTTCGATAGAAGGTTATAAAGGCCCTGCCGGACCTTGATCTGATCGGCATGCATCTCACCCAAATCTAAAGCGAGGTTGATTAGGAGAGAGTTGGAGTTTTTGTCGACAATCGGCTGGATCGTCGAGGCGACTTCATCGATCATCTTGGCAATGTCGAAGTCCTCCAAATACAGGTCCATTTTTCCTGCCTCGATCTTGGAGAGGTCAAGAATATCGTTTATAAGGGCTAACAGGTGTTTGCCAGAAGCACTGATCTTCTCCAAGTCAGAAGCGAAGGATGCCAAATTAAGTTCGAGCGCTTCCTCGTGCAGCATCTCGGAATAACCCAGGATCGCATTGAGCGGAGTGCGCAGTTCATGGCTCATGTTCGCCAAGAACAAACTCTTGGTTTTGTTGGCGTTTTCGGCCGCCTCTTTGGCCTTTGCGACGTCTTCTTCGGCGCGCCTACGCTCAGTCACATCTTCCATAGCCAGCACCAAGAGTTCTCCGTGGTGGCCTGCTTGAAGCTTGCGAGCATTGAGGAGCATCACTCTTCGGCCGATGGCAGGAAAATCGTGCTCTAATTCGAAGTCATTGAAGAAAGAGCTCTTGGGCACGATGTCCTCAAGAAGGGTTCGAAGGTCTGGAATGTCCCACTGTCCATTTCCAAGTTCGTAGATCAGCCGATTCTCAGTTTCCGCAAGGGAAACCCGGAATGTCTGGTAGAACGCCCGATTGCCCGACCGGACCCGCAGAGTCGTGTCCAAAATCAAGAGGGGCTCGCGAACCGTGTCGACAATGTTCTGAGCGTACGTTTCGATCGCCTTGAGGTCGGCCTCTGCGCGCCGCCGCTCAGTGACATCCTCCATCGCAAGGACAAGCAACTCGCCATGGTGGCCAGCTTGAAGCTTTCGGGCATTGAGCAGCATCACACGCCTTCCAATGGCGGGAAAATCGTGTTCCAATTCAAAATCGTTGAAGACAGAGCTCTTTGGGACGATGTCTTCGAGGAGGGTTCGCAGGTCCGGAATGTCCCACTGCCCGTTCCCTAGCTCGTAAATCAGCCGATTCTCCGTTTCATCCAGCGAAACCTGAAAGGTTTGGTAAAAGGCCCGATTTCCCGATCTGACTCTCAGAGTGGCATCGAGAATCAGCAGCGGCTCGCGAACCGTGTCGACGATGTTCTGGGCGTATGTTTCGATCGCCTTGAGATCGGCTTCAGCCCGTCGCTTTTCCGTGACGTCTTCCATCGCCAAGACTAAAAGCTCGGCATGGCTGCCTGGTCGCAACTTGCGAGCATTCAACAGCATGACCCGCCGTCCGATGAATGGGAAGGTGTGCTCTAGCTCAAAGTCGTTGAACACTTGGCTCTTCGGGACAACGTCTTCGAGGAGAGTTCGTAAATCGGGGATGTCCCATTGGCCGTTTCCCAATTCGTAGATGAGTCGATTTTCTGTGTCTTCGGATGTCACTTGGAACGTTTGATAGAACGCACGATTGGCACTTCGAACCCGGAGCGTGGTGTCGAGCATCAGCAGAGGCTCGCGCACCGTCTCCACGATGTCCTGAGCGTAGGATTCCAAATCATCAACAAACGGTATTCGTTTCGACATAAGCCCTTGGGTTAGCGTTTCGTTAGAGGCTATGGGCTTGAGAAGGTTCCTTTTTCCTAGATAAGTCTCGAAAATGACCTGGATACGGTCTCGGTTGTCGAGAGATCGACGGCTGAGATTGGTCAGGATGAGCCGCCGGGATGGATTGCTCAATATCGCCGGCGTCGTTCGACCCTAATTTTGGGCCTTATCGGTTGCAGGATGGCGCTTCAGCCAGTTCTCCGCGGCTTTCGAAGCACTCGTGTACTGCCTCAGCTCTTTTTCAGTCATGAGAACTGCCCTGGCTGCCCAGGACGCTCGGTCATAGTCTTTAGAGGCTGACGAGCATTCCATTAAGAGTTGCAAGCAATTGGGCATCAACTCCTCAACCCGGTTCGGGCACATGAGCGCTGCTTCGATTTCATGGGCGGCCGCCTGAAAGTCCTTTGATTGCAATTCGAATCGAGCGTGATAGTAGTGGAGAAGGAACGCAACGCCATACAAATCGGGGCCGGAGAGGTTTTTCAAGCCAATATCGACCAACTCCTTTGTCTTTGCTAAATCCGAAAACGCTGCCCATTCGATCTTTGTGACCGGTATCATCTCCCGTGCGCGTTCTTCCAATTCAGGTGTGAAGTGAGGCACATCAAAATCCGGATCAATCGTAATCCCGGTGGCAATTCCCTTCGTTCTGAGCCTGAATGGTGTGGCTGACTCGGTGAGATTGACGCTTACGATCGAAATCGACCCATCCTCCGAACGAACCGCAATCGGCATATGGAGCCGATAGTAGGGTTTGGTTTGGCGAAGAACTCCAGTCGCAAAGTCGCCGGTTTGGGACCACTCGACGGATAAATGCGGCACTCCCTTTCGTTTTAGCCACTGATCCCAAAACCATCCCAGGTCTCGATGCGCGGCGCGTTCGATTTTATGCTTGAATTCGGCCAGAGTGACGGAGCGGAAGGCATAGTCTCTTGTCACTGACTGGAGCCCTCGGTGAAACGCCTCGTCACCAATTTCTCGTCGCAATTGGTCGTACACCAGAAACCCTTTTTCGCAAGCCAACTCGTGGGCAAGCGGCGTCGAACTATCCATGCTTTCCAACTCATGATCGAATCCCGCCGCAATCATGTTCAGGTAATGCATGCCGCATTGGGTCATGACATATCCTGGGTAGCCCACAGTTCGATATCCCTTTGCGGCGGCGGGTCCAATCAGGTGGTTTACACAATATAGCGAGCCATATTGCGCCAGCGCCTCATCCAACAGATCGTCGCCTTCTTTTTCGGCCGCATGGGTCACGAGATTGCCCCACCATTGATGTCCAATTTCATGCCCGAAAAAGGCGTAATTGAATCCCTGATCCAAGAATGAAGTGGTAGACATCATGTAGCCAGCACAGCCGGCTCCCCCAAAGCCCGCGCCTGCCGTCGCTTCGTCGCTCAATTCTACAAGTGAAAACTCTGGAAACGGAAAGGGACCGTAAATCGAGGTCAGAAGGTCGACGACTTTCTGAATGCCATTAATGAACGCTTTTTCGTCTCCCAGGTCGCTCTTAAGATACAACGAAACTGGCACTTTTCCATCGCCACGAAGAACCCTGAAGTGATCGACAACGAAGCCCAGCGCACTCGGATGCTCCGTCTTGAAACTCACAATCTTTGAATGGCCTCTTAGAGAGGGTTCGGACCCGCGTCCGTTGGCAACAATCTGCAGATCGCTCGGGATCTCGTACGACACTTTCCCGACCACCTGCTCGATTCCGTCGACTGAAAATTTTCCGGTGGTTGATGCGGCACCAAATTCGGGATACCATGCTATGTCGCTTCCGTCTGCATAGGCCCCATCTGAACCGATATGAAACACAAATGCGGTTTTGTCGCCTCCTTCGTAAGAGAACTTCACGGTTACCGGTATTCCCGGATCGATCTGTCTCGGTAACTCGGCCGACCAGTTTCCGGTTCCTAACCCATCATCTGAGATCATCTTGGGGTCAAGGACTCCGACTGACGATTCGGGACTAACAATCTCCACCCGCAAGCTTCGCATCTGGATGGCCAACTGGAAGTAAAGTCTGGATTGAGCCGTCTTCGCAGGAGGAATCACGGCCGTACCGGAGACGGAAAGGAATCGATCTGCCGGTCTTACGGCAACTTCTAAGTCATAGACGGGTACCCCTTGAAAGTTCGATCTGGCATACACCACACCGGAAAACGTGAGAACCCACAACGCAAACAGGAGACGCATGGCATCATTGTCTCGGTGTTCGCTCCCCTAATTCTTGAATAAACAAAGCATTCCCAATGACCCAGACCAAAGCGTTCGCAGCGATCCTTGATTTGCCTTAGAAGCAACGCAAGTCGAACTCCCATTGGGGGAACGAGAACCAACTTTCCCAAACACCTTGCTCAAACTTGGATCCGATCGATGCTCAGCAACTCTCGATGACCTTCTATGCTCGTGCGTTTGAACGATATTGCCCGGGGGTACAACCTCGGGCAACGCGAAATGCTCGATTGAAGTGAGCTTGATCACAGAATCCGACTTTCGACGCGATCTCTCCAAGTTCGATCTCCTCAGATTCCAACAGCTTGCAGCAACGCTCGATCCTAATATCTCTTAGGAATTGTCCAATCGAACAGCCGTAGAAACTGCGAAAGACACGGGTCAAGTGCATGGGATGCACATTCGCCAGGTCGGCAAGCTCCTGAAGGGATGGGATTGCCGATTTCTCGTCGTACAGAACTGAGTGGACTTTTCGAAGCCAAGCGGGAGGCCTTGGCTCGCCGCCTTCCGGAATCAATGCGATCTCACTGTGGAGTGAATTCATGAGGCTCTGTAGAGCCAATCCTGAAAAGGAGTCTGGCTCGGAGAGCTCACGGTAGATGCTTCGAACCAAGCGACCCGCCTTTTGCCCAGGAAACCGTGCGACGTCGGACGGACCGTATTCGGCCAAGTCAGATGACAAATCCAACGCCAGTGTGATAGTCCGGTTGCTCCTAAAAAAGTCGGAATGGGGCCGACCGGCGGGCCGGTAAAGTAGGGACCCTGGACCACAGTCAAATTGATATGAGTCGGATCTCTCCTCGAACTCGCGGCAAACCACGTAGCAAATCGTCGCGGATTGGTGTTCGTGCAATGGGAGAATCTGTCCGGCGTCGTAACGTGAGACGGTGTATTGCATCGTGGCAAACTCGCCGCACGCAACGGTTTCGCCAAAGTACGAGTGGTTTGAATGACCCACAACCCTGAATAATACGCGACGATCGAACGGCAGTTCCAAGGTTCACGCTTCGACTGCAAGCAAAGATAAACTCTCACCATGTCTAATAAGCCATGGGTGGAACCGATCAAGTTGGAAGGAGATCATGTGCGCCTCGAACCGATTTCCGTCTCCCATGCGTCGGGCCTCGCCGAGATTGCCGACGATGGGCTTTTTCGATTCTTTGCCGGACTTCGTCCAAGTGGACGGGATATCCACGCGGGAGAGCAATTTATTTGCTCCGTGTTGGCACAGACATCCAGCGTGTCCTACACCGTCATTGATCGCTCATCTGGAAAAGTCGTCGGTTCGACTTCCTACATCAACATTCGGGATGACTCTCGTGGATTGGAGATTGGTTCCACTCGGATTGCCGAGTCCTACCAGGGCACTGTCGTCAATCCTGAGGCGAAACTCCTCTTGCTCACTCACGCTTTTGAAACTCTGGGCGCCATTCGAGTCCAATTCCGAACTGACTCAAGAAATCTTCAGAGCCAACGGGCGATCGAGAAACTCGGCGCCATTCGAGAAGGAGTATTCCGCCACGATACGATCACGCCGGACGGCTACCTTAGGGATTCCGTTTTTTATTCGATTCTGTCCGAGGAATGGCCGGTCATCAAAGCCAAGCTCTGTACTCGCCTCAGCTTGTTTTGACGTGTAACGAGCACCAAACCTCTTGCCTTTTAGGTTGGATGGCAGTCAGGTTGCCCGGGAACGAATGCTCGGTGTAAAACGATACAGTTAGCAACCTCCAAATCGTCAAGGCGAAAAGGTCCCCTATGCGAAGGCTAATCCTCAGCTTCACTTTGTCCATTCCGCTCGTCCTCGCACTTGCGATGGCGTCCCCATCTGCGCCGACAACAGAACGCCACATCCGTCCTGCGTCCTGGAATGAAGTGCAAGTTCCAGAACCGGTTCAGGGCACGTGGGAAGGGGTGTGGAAGAAGCAAGGAGACAGCCTCAAGGTCAGGATCGAGTTTGGCCATCAGAGTGGCGGATGGGTGGGCTCGTTTGGTAGTGAAGACCTTGGGGTGCTGGATATCCAGCTTCATAACATTGTCGTCGACCAGGAGTCCGTGTCGTATGATGCAGTGGGTGATTTCACCACCACTCGCTTTAAAGGTGTGGTTGCTGGAGATGCCCTTTACGGTTCGTTAGAAGAACTACCAAACCAACCAGGAGCTTCGAACACGCCGGTTAAGGGTACGTTCGAGCTACGGCGATCGAGGTTTGTTGGCAGGCCATACGACGTTCTACCAGTCAAGTTTAGCAACGGCGCCGTTCAACTGGCGGGCAACTTGTTGGTTCCCAAGGGTGGTGGCACTCACCCGGCGATGATCTTGGTGGCGGGATCTATGGCTCAGCCAAGGGGCGCGATGATGTTCATTGCCGACTATTTAGCTCGCAAGGGGATTGTCGCGCTCGCCTACGACAAGCGAGGAGTCGGCGATTCGACTGGTGACTGGAAGGACGCTTCCAATGAGGACCTGGGGCGCGACGCAAGCGCAGGGATCGACTTTTTGGCATCACAACCCAATATCGACGTCGATCATATTGGGATTTACGGTCACAGTCAAGGCGGGATGATCGCCCCGTTTGTCGCAGTGACGAACCCACACGTGCGGTTCATCATTTCAGCAGGCGGCTATGGGGCTCCTCAATTTGAGCAAGACCTTGCACGCGTAAGCCGCCTCTTGTCAAAGAGCGGATTCTCTGAGCCTGATCAGAAGCAGGCGCTGGACGTCTTTACCCAATTCGTCCAGGCCGCCAAGACTGGCAACCTGCTCGTTCGGCGAGCGTTCCTCGGAAGTGTCAAGCCCTATACGGGCAAGGAGTGGTTTGATTGGTTATCCATCCCAGCCGATGACAATTACTGGTGGAAGCTCTATCCCAAGATGGCGGATTTTAATCCCATTCCCTACTGGGCCAAGGTCTCTGTGCCGATCTTCCTCATGCGCGGTGAACAGGACGACATGTGCCCCGTCCACCCTGGGCTGGATCGAATCGTCCAAGTTCTGAGTGAAACCGGTCACCAGAACGTGACGGTGAAGATATTCCCCAACGCCGATCACTCTTTTCGCCTCATTCAAACTCCAAGCCAAGTCTGGCCCCACATCGCCCCCGACTTCTTGGACTCGCTATCGAAGTGGGTTCTTGCCTTGCGGTAGGCTGGAGAAGCTAGTGGCCTCTGACTCGGCGGGACCCGCACAACCTTTTTATCTAGGAGTCTTGCGTGTCCGAAGTTCTTTGAGTTGACTAGTAGAGGCCTCGCATCGGACGATGTTCCTAGAGTCTTGGTCAAGAATTCTTGACTAAACGAGACGCGGTTTCTGAATTCCACCCTCCTTAGGGATTCAACAATTCTCGAATGGAGCCCAACCACGGTTCGTAGTTTCGCCATCGATTTACCGACGAACGGTACACCGGTTGGCGAGCTTGCCACCAACTGGGAGTGCGGATTGCGCCTTCATTCTGCTCATGGCGCAGACAAGAATCGTTCCATTCCAAGCCGCAAAACTCGACCATCTTGCGAGTTATAGCCTCCTGGTTCATAACCAATTCCTCGTAATCGACTTCAAGGAAACGATTAGCCGGCAAGACGCGCCGCCAATGTTCCATGACGCGCAAGTACTCTTTATAGAAGAACACGATGTCCTCTTGGTTATGGGCGAAATTGAGGGGCTGAGGAAACGGGGTGGTGTAGATCGAGAGGCAAGTATCCACCGGATGGCGTCGACAGTGGATCAGCCGAGCGTTGGGAAACATGATGTGAACCAAGCCGAGTAGAAGGAAGTTATGCGGCATCTTGTCAGTTACGCGTGGCTTGCCCTTCCCGACGCTTGCGAGCAGATCAAGGTAATCGGTCGCGAGCTTTGCCGCTTCCACCGGGGGAGACGAACCCGGCGGTGGCATGATGACTCGCTGATATCTTTGTTGAAGAAGCATAAGCTCGCCGCCCGCCGCCACGTCTGGATGACTCGAGATGATTTGTTCGATCAACGTTGTGCCCGAACGTATCATCCCGACGATAAGGATCGGCATTTCGCTGTCGAATCCGAGCCCCTTTCGTTGAGCCAGAAACGCCTCCGAAAAGGTGCCGATCATGCGATTGAAGCTGGCGGTATGGGCGTTTCGGTCCAAGCGGCGCGACGAAAGTTGCATCGCCATCATCCCGTTAGCTTCGTCATAGTGTCGCATGGCACGGCGGTAGTCTCCCAAATCGTCATACGCCTTTCCTAGCGCATAGTGGAGGTTGCGACGAGCCTCGTTTGACTGGGCAGGTGAGTGGATCAATGCCGCCATCGTTTCAAGCAGCGGAGTGTGCTCCGGCTTTGTCTTCCGGCATCCGATAAGCTCGATGTAGGGCTGTGCGTGAAGAGGCTCCAGCGAAATCGTCCGATCGAGGCAATCAGCCGCTTCCTCAAACCTTCCCAATTGGAGCAACACGGTCCCTAGAAGCGAGAGTGCAGGTTCGAAGTCTGGTTCGAGATCCGTTGCCAGTCTGAGACACGTTTCGGCTTCGTCCACAATGCCTTCGTCGTATAGTGAGCGGCCCAGATTGTAGTAGCCTTCCGTGGTTTTTGGCACTGCCTTATTGGCAGACTGAAAACAGGAGTCGGCCTCCTTATCCTTCCCAAGGTCTCGGAGCAACCTCCCAAGAGTCACATAGGAGTTTACAAAATTCGAATCTAGTTCAATGGAAACTCGCAAGCTATCGATTGCCGCATCGACTCTCCCTAACCGTTCCAGTTCCAAGCTGAGGTTATGACGATAGACTGCGCAAGTCGGATCAAGGGTGATTGCGCGATCAAGGGCGTCGATCGCCTGTTCGGTTTGTCCCAGCAAACTCAAGCAACTCGAAAGGCTAGCTGCCGCGGCAGCGTCGTATGGGTTGAGTTCCACTGCCTGCCGTGCAAAATCCAGGGCGGCGACAACGTCGCCGTTCGTTCTGAGCAATGTACCGAGCCAAAACGCAGCCTCGAACGACGTCGAATCGACCGCCAGGACGCTACGGAGCGTTCTTATGGCAACCGAAGCCTGGTTTGCCCTCGCGGCCATCACGCCGAGCAAGAGACTCGCGGGCAGAAATTGGCGGTCGGTCGCCAGAACTTGGCGGCAAATCGATTCGGCCGTGCGCCAGTCCCCTGCCTCATAGGCCGATCGTGCGGACCGCATCAATCCTTCGAGATCCAAGCGCATCTGCGAAGTTTGGCCCAAATGGCCGAGGAATCCTAGTGTGCCGGACGCGACATTTGACGAAAGTTGATTAAGTAGCCTGGCGTTTAGCAAATTGCTCGAGTTTCCCTAAAATAGCGGCTAAACTGGGCACAAACTTCGATGAAACATCGCATGATCGCGTGCTTGGCGGCCTTGATTGGCCTCGCCATTCCATTGCATGCACAGCTTCCAACTGAGGCGCAAGCTTCGGCGACTGCGCTGTTCGGACCGAAAATCACGGTCAGTGGCCCCGAAGGAGCATTCGACTCCTCCAACCTTCCCGACGGGATCCAGTTTGACGTTACGAGACCCTGCGAAACCCCCTACACGGTGCAGGTGCTCACCGACACCAACCACATTCCCGTACATGTAGGCGACGTGTTGTTTGTAACCATTGAGTCCCGCTCGACGACCAAGGACGGCGGCATTTGGACGATGTACGCTCAGCACAGCGTCGCGCCGTGGACGAGTTACTTCACGGCTCAAGCGGTGCCGGGAAGCAAGTGGAGTCGCTTCAACGTGAAGTGGACAGCCGACAAGGAGATCCCATCCGATTCGATGGTGATCACCTTCCACGTCTCGTCGAAACCTCAAGAGTTGGAATTCCGAAGTTTCAAAGCGGTCGACCTGGGACCTTACAAAGGCGCTTTGCCATTTACTCCGATCACTTACGTGGGGCGCGAGCCAAACGCCCCGTGGCGTAAAGAAGCCGACGCTCGCATTGACAAATACCGCAAGGCCAATTTGACCGTCCAAGTTGTGGATTCAAGCGACAGACCCGTAGCCGGGGCCAAAGTCCATGTCCGACAATTGCGACACGCTTACGAGTTCGGCTCCTTCGTCGAGTCTCCGCTCCTGTTGCAGAACGAGGATGGAAGAAAGTACCGCGAATGGTTTCTATCGGCCAACAACAAAGCCACCACCCCCATGTATTGGGCGGACTGGGGCTGGGAAAACCCAGATGAGTACGCCCGCTATATGCAGTACCCTCAATGGCTGAAAGCACACGGCATCCGAATCAAAGCGCACGTTCTCATCTATCCCGGATGGCAATTCATGCCCACTCGTATCAAGCAGTTCGAGCACGACCCTCAATTGCTATGGAACGCGATGGAGCGACATATTCGAGAGAAATTGGCCGCAACCAAGCCGTTCGGATTCGTCAGTTGGGATGTGACGAACGAGACAAGGGACTTAAGGGATCTGCCGAAGGTTTTTGGTTCGGAAGAAGTCTACGTCCGGATGTTCAAACTCGCACACGAACTTGCCCCAAGCCCCACGCTGTTCCTTAACGAGAATACGATCCTGACTTCGGGTGGAACAACGGACCCGCAGCAGGCCGAATTCGAGCGAATGATCCGCTATCTGCTCTCACATGGAGCGCCGTTACAAGGGATCGGGATGCAGGCCCACTTCAGCGATGCCCTGACGCCGCCATCCGATATCTGGCGAATCGTCGACCGCTTTGCCAAATTTGGGTTGCCGATCCAAATCACCGAGTTCGACTTGCCGATCCAAGACCCACAAGCGCAAGCCGACTACACCCGCGACCTCCTGACAGCGTGGTTTGCCCATCCCGCCACGACCGGCTTCACGATGTGGGGCTTCTGGGAAGGCTCGATGTGGCAGCCCGCCGGCGCTCTGGTCGACCGAAATTGGAACGTCAAACCCAACGGCCAAGCCTGGCTTGACCTGGTCAAGAAGCGCTGGTGGACCGATACGACGATCGTAACCGACGCAAAGGGCATCGCCACCACCCGAGTATTCAAGGGTGACTACGAGATCTCACAGGGCGATACGAAGAAGGAGCAAACGGTTCTCGATGGAGTCGAGGTGAAGCTGAAGCCGTAAATAATGGTCCAACCTCAGAATGAAGAAGGTGAACTACAGGGTGAGGCACGGGCACACGTGTGATCGCACTTTTTTGTGGAACGCCGGGAATCTCCACAGATTTCTTGCAATACTGGAAACACTTCAGCCTTACTATTGGTCCCTTGCCGCCTTTATGGCCTGCTCGTGCACAAATTGGGCATTCTCGATCACGACTCGTCTATGTTGAATTACCATGGCCACAAGCAGACTTATAAATAAAGTAGCAAAAGTTAGTAAGGCCCTCATCAATCGTCTTAGCTTGGTACCAGGAAGCCTCCCAACTGCTACCGGTACGCAGATTAGCAGAAAAAAATCTAGCGTAGCGTAGTCGGATGCCGACACATAGGCGAGGAGGTTCATGAGGGTTCGACCTGAGCAAACGAGTCAATACATACATTTCATTCTGGCTTAAACTTTCCTTTTAGGAATGCTTGATGTTGAAGGACAAAGTTCCCTAGTTGGCCGGGTGCATCTGTATCTTGAGACGTCAACCAATAGACTACATGGCGCTCGTTCCACCTACCCACACGGAAATACACGATGGACGTGACGCATGAAGTGTTGAATGCAAATTTACGTGGTTTGGGTCACCTCGATTTTCTAAAGCCTCGAAGGATTCTCGCCGTACTCCTAATTCTCTAGGAGCCGACGTGCATTACTGAACTTCGCCTCGCCGAAGTATTTGTAGCCACAGAATCGACGATATCAAGGTGATTTTCCTCCCGCTCCATCGATCCCGGTTCTCATGCTACATCGACCGTTGTGACTGCCCAGAGGTTGATCTGGAACCGAATCGGTCGTAAGCATCACATCCAATATAAACTGAAGAAGCACCTGGGAAGTGGTTGGCAAATCTCTTCAGATGACACAAACCCGACGGCTGACATGCGGTTGGAGTCTCCTCATATGCATGGTTCGTTTCAACAGAAACGAGGGATTCATTTCTGTTTTGCCTGAGAAACGGTGGACCCGTCCTAGCCCCCATACGGTTCAAATACCGATCTACGCGGTAGTTATTTGTCGTCATCGTGGCACAGTTTGCCGATAGGGACGCGGTCAAACTCTCGTTGGGGTTCCTCGGTCTGCCATCCTACCGATCCAAATTCATAGCAACGAAATGTCTCGGAGTCCGTCTGATCGACTGTGTTGTGGGCCCTGTGTCTCTGTTTGCCGGCTCAGGCCTTGTATCCTCCCGTCCAACTGAGCCCGGCGGGGCCGAAGAAGGCTTGGAGTACGGCGGTTGAGCGTGTCGGGGACAGCGCGATGTCGGTGGCTTGTTTCGACGAAGGGATGATCCTGTGGCAGGATTCGCGCGCCACGAGAATCGACCCAAAGACTGGCAAGACGGTCTGGGCGCAGACCTACACGTATGTCGATCCACCGGATTCGACCGGTCCGACTAACGCACTGCGGTTCGGAGACGAGATCGTCGTCTACCAGAGTCGCCAGGGGAGAACCTATGCTTCGGCACTTACTGCTTTGGACGCTCGAACCGGGATCCTTCGATGGCATAAGAGATTTGAGACGGCCTACTTCCGAACCGAAAAGGACGCCAACCGCCTGTTTACTTTTATCGGAATGGATCGCAAGGAGATCTCACTTGAGGACGGCTCGATCGTAGATCGACCTGCGCCACATCCAAATCGAACCTCGTTGCCCATCGGGCCAGCATTTCCAGACTCCCCGCCGGATGGAATGCCTATGCAAGCCATCCCGTGGAAGGAAGGTTGGCTCGCGTTCTACGACTATGAGGACTTTGTGATGGACTTGGGCGACATGGCCGGCGTACATGGCCTTGCCTATCTCAGGCTCAAAGGTGGTGTTTGCAAGGATGCGTGGGCAGGGAAATGGATGAGTCGCCACAAGAACCATGTCCGAAACCCCGGGCCGAACTTCGTGGTTCGATTGCTCCAAGCAGACAGGGTCGTTTGGGCCATCGTCGAACACAATGGGAGTCGCCAAATCGTCGGGATCGATCTCAGTGGCGAGGCAGGAAAACCGATCCTTACGCTCTCCCCGGAAATCTCCCCGCAAATGACTTCGAAGGGATTCCTACTATCGTCGCAGGGATGGTTGTGGTTTCTGAATTCAGGCAGACTCAGCGGAGTCCGACCCCTAAATCCAAACGATGACAATTCAATGCTGACTCCATTCGGATTATTAAGATTCGACGCCCTGTCCGGGATGCAAGCAGGAAGGCAAACGTATCGAATGACATTGGAGCCCATCTTGCCTGTAAGTAGCCGATGATTCAAACCGGTTAGCACTCAAGGCAAGGGATGGGGAGAGCCATGTGAATCCAGCCCCAGGCTCAACGAGTCGATCAATCGCCGACTGGAACTCACATTTGGTCAAAGCGTGTCTCGATCCATCGTGAGATAGATCCGAAGGCAACGCTTAAGTGAAATGAGGACGTTTCGACCATGGAAATTCCACCTTCTCATCGGCTCCCGGCTCTCAGTCGCTCCTCTTCCCTTGGCGATTCCGGCGTTGCTCAGTACCGCTTTTGGCGAGCCTTTGCTCACCACGATGTTGCGGTCCACAGGTATGCACCTAATTGATCTTCCGGGTCAGATTCATGTTGCGAGTCGCGACGAAGTTCTGACTTTGTTGTCCTACTACGCAGTTCCATATGTATTCGGATACTCGATGTGCCTCTATTGGCGAAATGCGGTGATTCGAACGGATGGGTGCGGCATTCGGCAAAACGACCGATTCGGTCGAGCAAGGTTTGCAGTTGGATGGAGCGAAATCACACAAGTGTCAACTCACAGGAGGATCTTAGGTGGTCCCTACTACAATGTCCATGCCGATCAGCATAGGATGTCATTTGCAGATTCCGTGAGCGATGTGACTGCGCTCATTTCGATCATCCGTTCGTCGGCTCCAAACATCGACTTTTCGCCTTGGAATTTACATAGGTAGCGGGGATCTCTTGAGCTTTGCATCGGCTAAGAGTGGCTGGTGCCGTCTCATTCTTGCCAGGAGCGATTGGTAATGCGAATAGTCGCGGCAGGCAGGATCGCGCGGGAGCAAGTACGCTTCGGCTTGGCGCTGGTCGGCGGCCTGCCCGATTCGCTCACGCTCGGCGGCCCCTCGTGTTCGGAACTCGTCTGGATCGCGACCGCAACGCTCAGCGAGCATGGGAAGCCAACGGTGGGCATACTGAACGTGGCTGGTTTCGTCGATGATGTCGAACAGCATCATTTCCGCCGATTCCAAGTCTCCCGCCATCTTGAAGTCGTCGTACGCTTCCTTCTTGACTGTAAATTGCCCGGTTTCCGCGACCATTCCGATCATAAACACCTGTTCGTAGAGCTGTTCCACTGTCAGTGGTTCAGCGCGAAGTTCGTGAGCGGCAGGCCCCTCGTAGTTGACAGGCGCCGCTTCATCGTAGTAGCGATACCCAACGTCCGCCAATTCGATCCCAAAATCGAGGAGTCGAGATCGTCCACTATCTCCATGGCGGCTTTCATCCCACATATGCCGCGAGATATCTCGAATGAACTCCCAGGGCATATCCCACGAGTCGTAGATCCAGCGAAGCTGATCCTCCGCCAAGTTCATCTCCATCATGTACCCGTAGCACCAGAACAAGCGACGGGCCTCCAGATCGTGTGAAAAGTCACCGTATACAAAACGGTTCCATTCGCACTGCGGTTCGGAGCCCGCCGGTTGCCTGGCCCTCGAAAGGAGTCGAAATTCTGTTCGCACGCCCGCAGGTTTCGCTACTTCTACCACCGGCAGAGGCTCGTACAGTTCTCCAAGCCTTGAAACGCACTCTTGGAAAGCGAGGGCGTATCGGCGATCGGTCGAGTGAGGCAAGCGGCGCCTTCGGCTGCGGAGCCACAGTCGCTGCTGCTCCTTAATCCGAACAAGGTCCTGTACGAGGGCGATTGTCGGCGCGTCATGAACTGGATGAGCACGCTCAACGTAGGTTACGTATGCCCGAACCATCGAGTCCAGCAGCAGTTGGTATATCCCATCCAGTGCATCTTCGAATGACGGCGCAAGCAACACAAGATTGACGAGGCGCTCAAGTTCGGCAGAAACTGGCGCATCTGTATTTCGGATCGTACCGAGAAACTCACAAGAACGGTCCCGAAGCCGCTGAACAGCTTCTGCTTGCTCCCACACGTGTCGACTGATCGCGACCTTATCCTCCCACTCCGCAACCCACCGCCCCCAGCCGCAAATTAGCCGCTGGAAGCTACGTTCCAAATACTGCCAGTCGCTAAGAAGGGCGACAATCTGGGGCTTCTTGCCCGATTCGGACGTGATCTGGAATCGAATGGACATACTCGACACTCACTTAACGGATGAGGCAACTCTAGTCTAGATCACTTTCCCAAGGCGTTTCCGCATGGAGTTAATGGAGATTCTTTACCGCCTCGCCTACGCTCACCTTAGCCAATCCTATAATGACCTGGATGATTCCCGGCACTAGGCAATCCCTGCGCCTTACAAGGTTCGTCGCATTCGTGCAGCGTGCGCTAAATCTCCGACCGCTTCGTCGGCGAATAGCCTGGGGAAACGGTTTGGAACGCTGAGCCTTAACCTGGCTCCACAGCTTAGAGCGGCCTTCGCGCCGAATGGGATTCCTCGTGAAGCTCAAAAATCTGCAGTACGAGCGGGACCTATTGGATGAAACCAGTTCGTCAAATCTCAAGTGCCTTGAGCTCCAAGTTCGCATAATCCAACTAGCTGAGGAGTTCCCTGGGGCCGCCGGACTTTGTATCAACAAGCATGAGACCAGCTCGGCAACTTCGATTTTTTGAACATATTCTCCAAGTACTTATAACGAACGCTGCGGATGCCGTTCGAATCGCTCTGAACTTGGAGGGCGATGAATGTCGAACGCTAGGGGCCACTTCTCATCTTGAAAGTCCATCCGACGACCAAGTTACGAAGAACAGGTCGCAAGAATCGTGCGAAATCTATTGCCAACATGGCGATTCAGAGGTATGGCACGGAAAAATGCCCCTCCTCCAAGCGAATTCGCTAAACGGCCTTCTTGTGCTTGTTAACGCTGTTGGATATGACAAGTACAAGCGGTACCTTGGCACGTCTAAATCAATTCCCTTTCCATTGCGAATCCAAAGGAGTCGTTCTGATCACCAGTGGATGATTCGAACAACGGATCATCACTGGTGGTCGAGAGGAAACCATCACTTTTTATAGGCTTTGAGTAGTTCTACGAATGCAGGCAGGGCAGCATTATAGGAAGAGCGCTTCCGAGAACTTAGGGTGAACACGAGGTAGAAATCTCCCTCCTGCGAATAGGCTACGCGTTCCCAGTTACCGTTGCCGCTAGGATAGAACTCGATGGAGCGCATCTTGATCCCGTTCCCATTCGTGATCGGTGGCGCATCGATGAGTTTCTGTCCAGGAAACTGCTTGAGAGATTCCTGCTTGTCCGACTTAATGAACGCGCTAAGCGTCTTTTCGCCCCAGTTAGGTTTGTAGCAGGCTCTGCCGTAGATCACGACGGTCGCGTTAGAAAACGTGTAGCCCTTCGGCGCCAAAGCATTGATCCCGTTTTCCTCACTTGCCGACTTATCCTGTTCCCATCCCTTCAAAGGCGCAAACTTCGGCCACCAGTACAGGTCGATTCCTTTGGAGCCGACTTTGGCGGACCGGACTATCTCAGCCGGAACCATCCCGAACGCCAGTAATACGAGTAAGCAGGCAATTGTTCGTTTCATCGCGAATTCAGTTTACGACAGAACCAAGCCAACCAAGCTCCACATGCAACTGATTCACTTGGGAATACTAATGGTTCCCCCTCGGCACAGTCGGTCCAAAATGGGGGCCATTCAAAAACAGATGTCTTGCATGGCTCACCGCCGCCCAAGTGACGGCCTCCCAGACTCGATCTTAGCCTTTCAAATGGTCGTCGCACGCACCCTGAGAGATGAGGAACTCGCAGCATCACTGTTTTAAATGGCCAAGCATACAGTGGCGTTTACCCGTTCGTGCTGAGCCACTCGGGTTCTGGACCGGGCCGAATACTCAGAACTCATTTCGGCCATCAGCGAAAGGGGCAATGATCGGGACTTAAGCAATCCCATGTCCGTCGGTCATGGCCCCTGAAAAACAGGGGGTCGCAACCCAATATGAATGACCATATCTAGGACCTGCAAATGATAGTCCGGCAAACCCTCCAGTGCAGCATTTTCCAAACGGGACCTTAGGCGGAAGATGTCGACTGCGAACTCGCTTGCAGCCATTCGACCAGTTTGGGAATGGAGTGTTTGCCATAGAAAACATGGTCACCAGGAAAGTGGTCCGACGCAAAAGCCTCAGATTCCCCAAGATCGGCGTAGATCGCTTCTGCGGTTCGGCATGCTTTTTCGAAGGCCTGGGATGGAAAGATCGGATCTTCCGTTCCACTTTCGACAAACAACTTCCGGGGCGCAATGAGGGCGGCCAAGTCGGGCATTTCAACGATGTTCGCCAAACCTGGCGCAAAGTTGTCCACGCAGTGCTCGATGCTCAGGATCGAATCGAAAAACGTGTTGAAGTATCCGCTGACCACGGATGCCGCAAACCTCTCGTCCAGGCACGCGGCCCAAAAGGCGGTCAGGCCGCCTCCGGAGATACTCATGATCGCAATTCGATTTGGGTCCACCTCCGGACGCGAAGCCAGCAAGTCATAGCCTCGGCTTGCATCGAAGCACCGCCAACCGATCATCGTTGAGCCGAACATCAAGGCTGCCATGCTGTCTCGGACACAGGAACTTCCCTTGTCCGTCGTTCCCGCCGACATGCGGTGGCCAAAGCTAATCTGTTCGATGGCCAAAGTTACGAACCCAGATCGGACGCTTTGCAAAGCAAACTGATTTTGGTAATCCTGGGGCGCCTCGCCGACCAGAATGTCTACGCCAGGACCGTGTCCCGGAACACAAACTACCGCGGGTCCACGAGAGGCGATTCCATGTGGAATAAGCAAATAGGCAAACACTCGCATTCCAGGCTGGCCCGTAAAATGCAAGGTCTCGCGTTCGTATCCATCAAAGGTTCGTCGTTCGATTAACTCTACTTCAAGGGGAACCTCTCGATCGACTGGAAGCCCGACTGCCTCACACAACCGCTTGCGAAGCGCACGCGACCAGGCTTCTCCATCACCGCGTTTCCAAGCAAATTCAGTTCTGAGGGTACTCAGCCGTTGCAGCGCATATTTGTGAGGGTCAAGAGTTGCCATTGGATTTCCTTATCATAGACTCTTAGAGACGGGCCCTGCACCTCGAATCCTCCACGGTCAAACGGTGAGTCTGGGACCACTGAAGAACCGCCACTAAGACAGGCTTGAGAGAATGCCCGAGCTCAGATAACTCGTATTCGATATGCAGAGGCTTGTCCTTCACGACCCGTCTTGTGACTAACCCATCACGCTCCATATGCCGAAGCGTCCTTGTGAGCATCCGCTGTGAGATGCCCTCGATCTGGTCTAGAAACTGCGATTGTCGTTTGGGTCCGTCCATTAGCCGATGAAGCACCAAAACAAACCACCGATCCCTAAAGATCTCAACAGCCCACCATACTTTCTCCGCCGCTTCATCGCGGATCCATTCGCTCATAGGCACAACAGTGTTCCTAATTGACAGCCACGAACAGATCCAGGGATTAATTTGGAAATGAATATCCTACTCATGATTCTTCCCTTGGGACTCTTTGCCGTTCAAACTGGCTTTAAGCCAGAACGTTTCGTCGCTTCCGGCAAGTTTCAGCTAGACGCCCCCGTTTCGCAAGCCTTCCCCATGTTCGAGCCGATTGGAGAAAAACGGTGGGCAGAAGGTTGGGAGCCATTACCTGTTTATCCTAGCAATATCCAGGCTTCCGAAGGAACTGTTTTTTCGACCAAGGCGAAGGGAGGTCAATCCATCTGGACGATTACTCGGTACGAAAAGGGAAAGCTGGTGGAATACAACGTTGTGACGCCAAGTCACGATGCGACGCTGATCGCCGTCGTCTGTAAGCCTCTCGGTGACTCGAAGACCGAAGTAAGCGTAACCTACCGGATAACCAGCCTGTCGGAAAAGGGAAGTCAATTTGGCCGTGAGCACAGTGCGCAGTTCAATGCCCTTATGCTGCATTGGCAAGACCAGATTTCTGGGGCGCTTAGCAAGAACTAGGGCCAAGAGCATGGACCCCTTGGCTGGACAAACCCTTAGCAGAAAATCGGGCATAAAAGGTGAAAGCCCTTGACAAGTCAGTTTCCCAGGAAACTATAATGAATACAGTTTCCTAGGAAACTAATTGCGGTCTACGAATGAAAGAATCACCCCAAGTCAGCCCACTTGAAGCCCACATAGGATTTTGGTTGCGCCTGGTGTCCAGCCACGTATCGCAATCTTTCGCTCGCAGGTTGGAGATCGAACGAGTAACAGTTGCCGAGTGGGTGGTGCTACGTGTACTTCTGAACCTAGGCGAAACCGCTCCTAATGTTTTGGCCGAGAGTATGGGCATGACGAGGGGCGCCATTTCGAAGGTAATCGATAAGCTCGTGGGAAAAGACCTGGTCATTCGAACGTCCGACGCAGACGATCGACGATACCAAAGCCTAAGGCTTACTCAGGCCGGACGAGTTCTCACTCCCCGACTAGCCCAAATCGCCGACGAAAACGACGCCGAGTACTTCGGCCATCTGGATCAGGCAACCAGAGAAAACCTGATTCAACTTCTTCAAGAAGTTGCTTGCCAACAGAGGCTGAAATCGACTCCCGTCGATTGATGAAGCCAAAACAAATATGAATGAAATCACACTTCTCCAAATCGATCAAACGACCCAAGGTTCTCTCGACGGAACCTTAAGCTTCCCCCAAGTCGTGGCACGACTATTGGATGTCGGTGTCGAGTTCTACCATGTCGACTTTCTCCGGTCGGAGAAAACCGTCTATCTGCAAACCGGTGAATCGCACGTCAGTCCGATCTCGCTGCCACTAGATCCGATTGCCAAGGACTTCGACGCCGCGGAAGTCGCCGCAGACGTAAGGGCGTCTCAAACAGAGAACCAACCGTATCCTGAATTCGTGAGTCGAGCCCGGAAAGCGGGCTGCATCGGCTACTTTGCCTACCTGGCTGGTAAGCGGGTCGTATACAACGGTCGCTACGGAGATCAGCTCGTCGAGTACTTCCCTTCCTAACCCGTAACACTTAGCCCGAGTCTTCAAGGCAGGTTGTGGCAGGCGCTATACTCAGCCCATGTGGTGCCGAGACGGGCGATGGAGCCTTCCCCTTCTACTTACAATCCTGATGCTTGGACTAAGTGCCTTCGGAAGCAAAGGGCAGGATGTTGGAGATCCAGCCCCTTTTCGAAGCTCCGCAGTGCCAACTGAGCAGCGGATTGACGATTTGATCGGTCGTCTCACGTTAGCCGAGAAAATTGACTTGCTCAGGACTACGAGCAGCATTCCAAGGCTTGGAATTCGGGGAACGGGCCATGCGGAGGGGATTCACGGACTTTCACTGGGAGGTCCCCGAATGGGGAGGAGACCCACCCTGTCGCAGAGCACGATCTTTCCGCAGGGGATCGGGTTAGGAGCGACTTGGGATCCGGATTTGATTCAGTCTTGCGCCCACGCGGAAGGTGTCGAGGCTCGATGGTTGTATAACACGGATCCAAATGGCCGACCCGATTCACTGATCGTGATGTCTCCGAACGCGGACCTTGCTCGAGACCCTCGATGGGGCCGAACTGAAGAATCGTACGGTGAGGATCCACTTCTAAATGGCAGCCTCGTGACCGCTTTTGTGCGCGGGCTGCAAGGCGATGACCCGCACTATTGGCTTTCCGCATCTCTGCTCAAGCATTTCTTGGCTAACAGCAACGAGGACACACGCAGCACGTCGTCTTCCGATTTCGACGAGAGGCTTTGGCGCGAATACTACTCCGTGCCATTCCGGATGGGAATCATGGAGGGTGGGGCGAAGGCCTATATGGCTGCATACAATAAAGTGAACGGGATCCCTGCGGGAACCCATCCGATGCTGAAGGACATTACGGTCAAAGAATGGGGCAACGACGGCATTATATGCACGGACGGGGGAGCGATGGCCCAGATGGTAACTCAGCACCACTACTATCCGGATATTCCTCACGCAGTCGCCGGAACGATCCATGCGGGAATCACGAAGTATCTCGAACAAGCTCGCCCTGGCGTGGAAGCCGCCCTAAAACAAGGCTTGATAACAGAATTAGACCTCAATCGAGCCATTCGACCGAACATTCGAATCCTTCTTAAGTTGGGTCTGCTCGACCCTCCCGAGCGCGTGCCTTATACGAAAGAACCTGGTTCGGTTGCTCCCTGGCTCTCTGTCGAACACAAGGCCCTAGCCCTTAAGGCGACCCGAGAGTCGATCGTACTTCTCAAGAATAATGGAATCCTCCCACTGCCCAAGAAGAAGCTGACGATTGGCGTTTTCGGGCCCCGGGCGTTTGACGTTCTGCAAGACTGGTACGGCGGCATACCGCCATATTCCGTGACGATCGAGCAGGCGCTTCGTGCAAGGCCCAACATCATCGTTGACTCGGCGCGAGACAACTCGGATGGAAACGCCAGCCGAATTGCCCGTGGCTGTGATGTGGCAGTCGTTTGCGTCGGCAACGACCCCATTAGCGGAAATTCAAAGGGCTGGGGGAAGATTGACCGGCCAAGCGAGGGCCGCGAAGCGGTCGACCGAAAGATCATCGACTTGCAGGACGACAACTTGGTCCAAGAGATTTGCGCGGTTAATCCGCGTACCGTCATGGTTCTGGTCTCGAGCTTCCCTTATGCGATCAACTGGCACCAAGCGAATGTCCCGGCAATCGTGCAGATGGCTCACTCCAGCCAAGAGCAGGGCACTGCGCTAACGGACGTCCTGTTCGGCGACTTCAATCCGGCTGGAAGACTCTCCATGACCTGGCCCAAGTCGCTGGCCGGCCTGCCTCCAATTACCGACTACGATCTCCGCAAGGGCCGAACCTACCTTTACGACAAGAGGAAGCCGCTTTACCCCTTCGGTTATGGTCTCAGTTACACGAAATTCAAGTACTCGAACCTCCGAGTCGGTTCGAACATGGTCACAGCAATGGGGGCTGTCGACGTGAGCTTCGACTTAACTAATACCGGAAAAACGGCTGGAGACGAGGTTGCGCAGATGTATGTCCGGCATCTAAACTCCAGGGTTTCCAGGCCGCTGAAAGAGTTGAAGGGTTTCCGCCGTGTGAACCTCGCGCCGGGTGAAACAAGGAGGATAACTCTCCGCTTGGACGGTCCGAAACTTGCTTACTGGAGCGACTCGGGACACGATTGGATCGTTGAACCCGACCGCATCGAAGTCGCCATCGGCGCTTCGTCGGTAGATCTCCGGTTGAAAAAAGTGTTAAGCATCCAAGCCGGTGAGTTGCCTGCTACGAGTGCGCTGACAGTTCCATAACAGGTCGCGTTAGAACCCGAATTCCGTTAAGGACAAAACCAGCCTTGCCAGATAGCTGGTTAGATTTCCCAGCTACCTTACGAATGACAAGACGGTGATGGACAACGGAGGCGACACCTCGTCAACTGAGTTGCCGTGCAAAGCCATGGACGGCAAGACCGACCACGTGGGACTACAGTCCGTATCGGCCTTACCGCAGAAACGATGCATGCCGACGTTCCCAAACGAAAATGGACCGTCAATTTTCAAGTGAATGTTGCGAGACAGCGGCTCGCGGTTTTCTATCCACACCGTTATCTGTTTACCATCCTGCGTCCGGGTTGCATAGGTGTCGTCATCGTTGCAAGACACCAACAACGGATTCGCAAATTGCCCCCAGAGGGCAATTGCACGACCGGTTGGTAGGAGGTCGTTCTTCGGCCCCAATGCATAAAACGGGGACGTCGATGCCTCGTCGTCGTTCATCCAACGAGTAGTCCAGACCATCGCAGCTTTGATTTTGGGTTGGGCTACCAAATGTCCGAGGGTTGCGAATGTGACGAGCGCATGCCCAAGGTCGTTGCGGTCGGGCCACCCGCTTTTGGTGTAGTCTTTAGTGTTGGTTTCGGCAACAATGACCTCGAGTCGAGATCGATCGGCGACAGGCGCGAAACGTCCAATCGCCCGAATGGCCCCAACTGCGGTGTCCGTCAAATCCGGCTTCTCAATGAAATGAGTGTAGCTATTCCAAGACCAGCCATCGTATTGACTAAGGCTTAGAAAATCGAGATAAGGGGCGGAAATTGGAAGGAGTTCTGACCACCATCGATCGTTGTTTCCGCTCGCGCCCACCTTGATTGATGGGTCGACCGACTTCATGGCGATTGAGAATTCCTTCACAATCCCAGCCATCTCGGTTGGGGTGGCCTTGTCACCGTTCCAATTCTCGTTGCCGATCTCCCAATAGAGCACTTTGGACTTCTTGAGGATGTTCGAATACCTGACCCAAGCAACCGCGTCGGCGATCCATTGGGCTTTAGTTAGCCCAGTCAGGGCTGTAGAACCGTAACCTACAACCACGTAGGGTTCGGCGCCAATCGCCTTCACGATTCTTAAATAGGAATCGAAGTCCATCCGATTGCCCTTAACCGTGGCATACCAGCCAAGCGACTGAGGAGCCGGCTTTGTGTAGGGAGGTAATGACCATCGATGGTAGTCTGACTTCTCGCCACCCGGGAAGCGCAGCCAACGAGTTCCCATGTCCTTTAGCGCCTGAGTCAGTGGCCGTGCGAAGGGCCGGTTCGAGTCTTCGTCCCGAATGTAGTTCAGGTCGATGCCAAAGAAGTGATCCACTCCCTTACGAACCACCTGATCGGCGTGGACGACAATCTCCTGTTGCATCGGCATTGGGAAGATCATCGTCCACCTATAGCGACTAGGGCCCTTGTCAAATAAACGCCGCCTACCGCGACACCCGGTTGACATCTCTCAACAAGTTCGTCCAATGGCACTCACCCGTCAGGGCTTTGGCGCCCTTCCGGGAGGTCCAGAGCCAAACATGCCGACCAGCATCTTCGCCGTATTCTCATTGCCTCGTGCTCGAGTCAGGAATAGCTTTTGCTCATCCGCGCTCAACTTCGACCAATCGCCACCCGCCCTGACCGCAGCAGCCTTAAGCGGGCCCTGTGCCTTGGCGACGGCGTTGTGGTCGATGCCGTCGTCGTTATTTTGACACGCGGCAAGGACAAAGACAAATGGTAACAAAAGAAGGTATTTCTTCATTGGCCTGGGCTTACAATCCACCGGTGCTGATTCAGATAGATGTTCGCTTCCACAAGTTGGCTCGGCTTGAAGTACTTGGCGCTTGTATCGGCCATCGTGTAGTTTGCACCACCATTGTATTCGCGTAGAACCGTATTGATCGGCGTCGACTGATAATAATTTACTAGGAACCAAAGGGGACGCCAAGTGCTGTCCCAGTCGTCGCTGCAGTAGTTCATCTCTGTGTTGGTCGTATTCGGGCAAGTCGAAGCCGCTCCCCAATATTGATCCATGTCCGAAGCTCCGTCATTGAACATGATCAACTCGGACGGGAATTGGACTCGGGAAGCATTGGTGGCTGTTCCGATGGGCGCATAGTCATATCCGTTATAAACATTTCCATCCGGCCCGGGGCCGAATAGGCCGACCTGCCCGCCGGGAGCAGTTTCCGAAGGATTAAACGCCCAGTCGTCATCCCCTTTTGACCCAATTGGGATCGCGTTTCCGTAATAGGAGTTCACTCCGACCCGAGAAAGCGGAGTCATTTGTGGGTAGGCGGCCCACCAAGATTGTGCGGTCACTCCGGCAAGCGTCGCTCCATCTCCAGCTGACTTGAAGATCGAGAGGTTTTTGATGTAGGGCTGGACGATCTCCTCTGAGCTCCAACGAACGTGCCCATTCCAATTGTTTCCGTAGATTCCGGTGGTTGCAAGCGGATAGGTATCGTCGCTATCAGTCAGGTAGATCTGAATGCCGGTAGAAAGTTGCTTAACTTGGGAGAGGTCGCTCGTCTTTTTGGCGGCGAGTTTCGCCTGGGCAAAGACAGGGAAGAGAATGGACGCTAGGATGGCGATGATCGCGATCACGACAAGTAGTTCGATGAGTGTAAATGCTTTTTGCTTCATTGCAAGGTTCCTTTGGATAAGTATTACGAGATGGGCGGAGGCGAGCCGGTAGACCGGCGAATGGTGAGAGAAACGTTCAAAGTCGGGTAGGTTTCGTGCGACGTGCCTTCGATGGTTCCAATGAGGATTTCCGCCGCACGACGTCCGAGCATTTCGATATTCATATTCACGCTCGTTAACGGAGGATTCATGATCGATGCGTACCATGTGTCGTCGTAGCCGACAACCGACAAGTTCTCGGGTACGCGCAACCCAGCCCCATGGATGGCATCGATCGCTCCATGTGCCGATAAATCATTCGACGCGAAGATTGCCGTTGGCCGACGCCCGACGGGTAGCCGAAGCAGTTCGGCCGCCGATTCGTGGGAGACCTCTCGGTTGAATCCTCCCTCTTTTGTCAGCGCGGGATCAGGCTCGATGCCGGCACGCAGCAGTGCGGAAATGTAGGCTCGGTACCGCACCTCGCTCGTGTATATGTCACGGGCGCCGCGTAAATGGGCGATGCGCCGGTGACCGAGTTGGAGAAGGTGCTCAGTCGCAAGACGTCCCCCGGTGCTTTCGTCCGCATTCACGGTTACGGGTGCATAATCGGGGTGCTGAGTGACGGATACGGTAGCAATCCCTTGGCGTCTGCATTCTTCATAGATGGGCGAATCAGCCGGAGGGATGACGAGAATCAGGCCGTCAATTCGCCGATCGATCACTTCGATCGCACGAGCCGCCTCTTCTTCTGCAACCGCGGTGTACAGCATCAGGTTATAGCCGTGGCGGGAAGCAATGGCAGCCACCCCACTGGTCACCACCGAATAGAACGGATCGGGCATCGCATAGGAATGAACATACGGGAGCATGAGCCCAATCACGTAACTTCTTCCTGTCGCAAGAGCGCTTGCACGTAGGTCGCGTCGGTATCCAAGTTCTTCGGCAACGCTAATTACCCGCGCTCGCGTAGCCTCGCTCACGCGGACGGTTTTGCTCTTCGCGCCATTCAGCGTCACCGAAACGACCCCAATTGTCGTTCCCGCCCTTGCAGCGATATCGCTCATCGTAACCTTCATGCTTCGCCCATGATCAAGCGCTAGATCAACTCATCGACATTGTACAACAGAATATGATAAACCGCATAATCATTTACCAGCCGTCTATCGAACGGTGCGAATTGTGCCTCACTCGCCTGACTTGCGGAAGTAGGCGCGAAACCTTAGGTTTTCCTTACTGGAATGAGATCTCCGACCCAAGCTCTGCCCCTTATCGGGTAGTTTCTCATTCACGTCCTGGAATTATTCCTAGGTATCGGAACCCCTTATGCCTTCCAAGAACCTAAGCCGACTTCTTCGTACCAGCACCGCATCGCTCGCACTTGCAGCCGCATGCGCCGCTCAAGCCCAGACCACCGAGCCGATTGACGTCTCGAAAGGCGACACTCTCTACGTAGTGCCCTATGCCCACTTGGATACCCAGTGGCGCTGGGCGTATCCGCAATCGATCCGCGAATACATCAAGAACACTCTCACCCGAAATTTCTCCCTCATCGAGAAATATCCGCACTACGTGTTCAATTTCAGCGGGTCGCGGCGATACGAGATGATGAAGGAGTATTACCCAGATGAGTATCAGAAGCTGATCGGCTATGTGAAGGCGGGAAGGTGGTTCCCATGTGGCTCATCCGTGGACGAAGATGATGCCAACGTTCCATCTGGCGAGTCGATCATTCGACATGTCCTCTATGGAAATCACTACTTCCGTCGCGAATTTGGTGTGGCGAGCGAAGAGTTCATGCTGCCTGACTGCTTCGGCTTTCCCTATTCCCTACCCTCCATCCTTGCCCACTGCGGCATCAAAGGGTTCTCTACTCAGAAACTGACTTGGGGTTCAGCAGTCGGCATTCCATTCAAGGTCGGCGTTTGGGAGGGCCCGGATGGTAAGAGCGTCGTCGCGGCTCTGGATCCTGGATCTTATAGCGGCCCAGTCAACGAAGATCTGAGCCAGAACACCAGTTGGCTTGCGCGCATCCAAAATACCGGACAAATCTCAGGCGCCTATGTCGATTACGCCTATTACGGGACTGGGGACACCGGCGGTGCGCCTCGGGCGAATTCGGTCGAGTGGATGGAGAAGAGCGTCGCGGGAACCGGACCCATCAAGGTGGTTTCCGCAAAGGCTGACGAGATGTTCAAGGCTCTAAAGCCAAACCAGATCGCGAAGCTTCCTCGATACAAAGGTGAGCTTCTTTTGACCGCCCACTCAGCCGGCTCGATTAGTTCCGAGTCGTACATGAAGCGGTCGAACCGAAAGAGCGAGTTGCTAGCTGACGCTGCCGAGAAGTCCTCGGTCGCCGCAATGCTGGTCGGGAACACTCCGTATCCGGCGGAGCGGCTGTACAAGGCATGGGATTTGGTCCTGGGCTCTCAGATGCACGACATGCTTCCAGGAACATCGATCCCGAAGGCCTATGAGTTTTGCTGGAACGATTTCTTGCTTGCCCAGAATCAACTTGCCGCGATTGAAACCGACGCGGTAGGCGCGGTTGCCAAGCAGTTGAACACGAAGGTCCCCGGAACGCCAGTCATCGTATACAATCCGCTCTCGATTGCCCGTACTGACGTGGTCGAAGCCACAATCCCAGACCCCGCCCAAGGCGCTTCAATTTCGGTTAGCGGTCCAGACGGAAAAGATCTGCCAACTCAGATCCTTGCGAGAAAGAATGGCGCAGTGTCGGTAGCTTTTGAAGCCCAGGCGCCAGCGACCGGATTTGCGGTCTACTCGATTCATCGGACGACGAACAGCAAGTTGGCTTCAGGCGATCTTAAAGTCGACAGCCGCCATCTAGAGAACAGCCACTTCCGTGTGACCATTAACGAAGCAGGCGATATCGCATCCATATATGACAAGCAAGCCAAGCGTGAGGTACTCAAAGCCCCGTCCAGGCTGGAGATGCAATATGAAAATCCAAGCCAGTATCCGGCATGGAATATGGACTGGGACGACGCGAAACTCCCGCCTCGCGATGTTGTTGGCGGACCGGCGAATATCAGAATCGTGGAAAATGGCCCTACGCGGATCGCAATAGAAGTCGACCGCAAGGCCAAGGGATCGAGGTTCGTCCAGGATATACGCTTGGCGTCCAACAGCGAACGAATCGAAGTTCTCAATAAGATCGATTGGGCCACTCGTGAGCGAGCCCTTAAGGCGTCCTTCCCGTTAACCTGTGGAAATCCAGAGGCAACCTATGACCTCCAACTTGGAACCACGAGAAGGTCGAACAACAACCCTAAGAAATATGAAGTCCCCCAGCATCAGTGGTTCGACCTAACCAGCCCAGACGGATCTTACGGCGCGGGAATCCTCAACGACTCAAAGTTCGCGTCGGACAAGCCAAACGACGACACCGTTCGGCTTACCCTGATCTATACGCCGGGAGTCCGAGGAGGTACCGAAGACCAAGCCACTCAGGACTTTGGACGCCATCAGATTCTATACGCCATCGCACCACACCGAGGAGACTGGCGTCAAGGCCAGGTGCCCTGGCAAGGCAAGCGACTCAATCAGCCCCTGCGGGTATTCGCAACGACTGCCCACGAAGGTCCCCTTGGAAAGACATTTTCGCTCGTTTCAACAAGCAGTAACGACGTTGAGATTCAAGCCCTGAAGAAGGCGGAAGACAGCAACGAGATCGTACTTCGACTGCGGGAGATCAACGGAACCGGCGCAAAGAATGTTCAGGTGAAATTCAACCAGGCAGTAGCCTCCGCTCGGGAAATCAACGGCCAGGAAATGCCGCTAGGCCCCGGAACGGTGAACCACGGCGTATTGGTGACAGACGTACCAGCCTATTCCCTCAAGACCTTTGCAGTCAGACTTGGGACGGTTCCGAATATCCCGGTAGCCACGACAAGCCGAAGCGTCAAGCTGCCGTTTGACACCGACGTCATTTCTTCGAACGCAAATCCGAGTGACGGCGAATTCGCCCACGGCCACTCCATTGCGGCGGAACAACTTCCTTCTTCGCTCAGCGTCGATGGGGTGCAATTCTCAATTGGGCCAAAGGCTGATGACGCCAAGAACGCAGTTTCGTCTCACGGCCAATCAATCGCTATTCCAGCCGGGTTCTCTCGGCTTTATCTGATTGCCGCGGCCGACGGCGACACTGTCGGAACCTTCAAAGTAGGCAACAAGTCAGTGCCTCTTGCCATCCAGAACTGGGGCGGCTATGTCGGTCAGTGGGATAACCGTTATTGGGCTGTGAATCCTGGTCCCAACTTCCAGAACTATGGCGACACGATGAACGGCCTTACGCCAGGCTACGTGAAGCATAGTGAGGTCGCTTGGTTTGCGTCTCACAACCATACTCCTGCAGGCAACACCTATTACGAGTACAGCTATCTTTACAAATATGGGATCGATATCCCGGCCGGCGCCAACAAATTGACTCTACCGAACGATCCTCGCATCAAGGTTCTGGCCGTATCGGTAGCCCAGCAACCTCACGATAGCATCACAGCGGCACAGCCGCTTGTCGACACGCTAGCCGACCACACCGCCGGAGGCGCTCCAACCGTTACTCCTGGCACCGGCTTCTTCCACGACGCGACCGAAGTCCGCATCGATCCCCCTCTCTACTGGCACGCCGGAACGCTTCACTACACCTTGGATGGCACGGCTCCCAACGAATCCTCACCCATCTACACCGGGCCTTTCATGGTGAGCAACCCGACTACCATCCGTGTGACACATGTTGATGCGGACGGCACAGTGGGCAAGATCGGAGGCGCAACCCTCGTCGTTAATGACACGACACCCCCATCGATCGTATCCGCGATGGTGGCGAAAGAACTCGGAATCGCGAAGATCGTGTTCTCAGAACCCGTCGACAAGGCGAGTGCGGAAGATGTTGCCAATTACAAATTTGCATCGAATTCCACTGTTGTTGCCGCTACCCTTGGAACAAACGCGAGGACAGTCGAACTTACGCTTGACCACCCGATTGCGTCCACTGAGCCCGACAAGATTACGGTCAACGGAGTCAAGGACCTAGCGAGCCATCCCAATGTAGCGTCGGTCACTGCTGACCTCACCGTTCGCGGGGCGGTCTTCGCCAGTCCTGCGCTGGAGCCCAAGACTCCGCGCGTGTTTAACAGAATCCAGGGAATGCCGGTCCACGGCGGTGACTCCTGGACGTTGAACATGTTCTGTAAGATCGACAGTCAACCGGATGATCGCGTGATCATCGCTGGATTCGGTCGATCTCGAGATGGGCAGCCAGGCACTGGCCGGTACTTTACCAAGTTCGCCCGAGGCATCAACTTCTGGGTCGCAGATCGAGACGTCGCCACCGATGTTCCTCTGGACCTCGGCAAATGGCAGATGTTGACCGCGACCTATGATGGAACTACAATGCGGCTCTACAAGAATGGAGAAAAGATTGCGGAAGAGCAAGTTGAGCTTGAAAACGACAGCGCTCAGGTGCGAGTGATGCCACTCGACGCATGGGAACAGCAACGCCGCTTCGATGGCGAAGTCCGCGACCTAAAGGTTTGGGACATGGATCTTCCTCCCGCAGCGATTAAACGTATCTGGGAGTCGGGCCAACACCCGTGAGATTGGCTTGCGCAACGAAGATGCTGCTCATGACATGGGCAGCATCCTTGTTGTTCACGCTGGCCGCCGCACATCCGGCGAACATCCCGGTTGCACGAGCCAAAGTCCAGGTTGACGGGAAGATTGATCTCAGCTTTACGTTTAATATCCTGGCATTTATCCTCGATCAGACCCCTGAATTGGTTCTGGATGCACCAATGAATGCCTTGCTCGACGGTCCGAAAGCGGATCTCCAGGCGCGGCTCGATGCAGCGAAGAAACGATTCGTCGACGGTCTGGCGATTGGCGGCGCGGAACGGTCTGGCGTAATCGACTTGGTTGATTTCCCAACTGCGACGGAAGTCCTTCAAGTCGCCAATAGCGGACAGGCAGCTCGGCTCCCGGTCATGATGACCACGATCCTTCATTGCCACCTCAAGCCCGGTGTCCGGAATGTCTCATTCCGGTTCGCCGATGTCCTAGGCCCGACCGTGCTCAGTACGGAGTTCCCCTATCAGGAACCGGTGTCGGAGTCGATTGAAGCCGGTGACTGGAGCCAGTCCCTACCGATTCCCACCCAGTCGGATGTCGATCGTATCGCTGCTTCGTTAAAGCCCCACAAATTGGAATCCAAGGCACGAGGCAAACCTCCGACCGAGGCAGACGCGAAGGCCGCAATCCAGAAGCAGTACAACGCGTGGTCCAAAGCCTATATGGCCCACGATATCGACACTCTCTTTGGGATTCTTGCCTCCGGCTACTCGCTGAAGACAGCCAAAGGCGCGATCATCAATCACGACGAATATGAGGTCATGCTTAAGCTGCGAAAGCAAAAGCACAGCGACACAACTCGATATAGCACCGAGATCGTCCGAATTACCCTCACGGATGGCGTCGCCGCGGTTTGGTCGCGGGAGACCACAACCGATCCCGGGCTCGATCAAAAGACTGGCAAAGCTACTCCGGTCAGCTACCAACACGACTACGTCGACCTATGGATCTATTCCGGCGGAAAATGGTTGATCAAAAGCACGGTGACCCAGAAGGAACAATTGCTCCCGCAGAGTCGCCCTCCAAATTAGACGCCATGCGTTGTGGTCCCGTCTTCTGTCAGGCGAGAGACTTTACGACAAACGCGGACACTGAGGATCGGATTCGGAATTTGGTCAAGAACGAATCTCTTTGAATCTCCCACTTGCCGAACCAATCCCCTTTCCCCAGGAACTGAGAAGGTTGGGAGACGTTCGCCAACTCGAATTCGATATCGAGATCCACATGGAGTACGGGAAATCGGAACATGCCATTTCCGACGAACAGCGATTGCGGACCTGCTGCATGGCTCTCACCCGGATCGGTGATCATCCCCGTTCCCCAATAAGGGCCGACTATCTCGGATACAGATAATTCGCCAGGGCAATTGGCGTATAGAGCATCGAAACTGCTCGAATTATGTCGAGGATTGGAGGAAACATGAAGAATAGCTTTCGATTTCTGGGCCCCCTGACATTCCTTTGCGGATTGATTATGATCTCGCTCTCGCTCGCCCGCCCAGCCACCGCGCAACCGCAGGCGACGACCCACGGCTTTTGGGTTGCGTTGGATACCCAACCCACGTTCCCGCCGGGAGTCAATCCGCTCATTCAAAACGTGGTGGGGTATCTGAATAAGAATGGCGGCGCCGATGCTGCCGTGTATGTTCCGGAACTCCATCGGCTTTTCGCCCACTATTCAAGGTGAATTCTCTCAACGTTTCGCGCCGAGAGATCTGACCGGTGAACCGACTGATTGGTCTTGCATACCAATCGTTCATCCTCCTGACAATCTCTCGATCGCCTCAGCAAGCTTCAGCCGATACTGTTGAAACTCCTCTGAAGGCCATTTTGAATTGTGTTCACGGTCACCAAGCTTGAACGAAGAGAGCTTGTCGGAAAGCAGCTTTCGCCCGGCGGGAGCGCTTGGATGGTTGGGATGCTGCTTTAGAAGAAGCGCGAGAGTCTCCATATAGCGATAGTCGTCGATTCCGGCGCGGATCTCTCGGTCGAAATGGATCGTCGGAATCAGTTCGCCTCGTGCGTTGGTCACGCACCATGCGTAGTCGTCCTCGCGGCAATCAAGCGCATAGTAGGGATCTCCTGCGCTTGCGTTCCAATGCCACGAGAGTCGGAACTTCATTCCATATTCGTGCGCTGCCTTGAACATATAGGTTCCAAACGTCCAGCGGCTCCCGCCGTTGTAAAACGCCCACTGGTTCCCCGCATCTTGAATCGCTTGGATGCTAGCTGCATCGTGGTTGTTCAGGTTGGGTATTTTAAGCGCTTTCACAAGGGGCAAGCGCAGATCGTCCGGTTTTGGATTGTCAATGCTCGTCGCCCCGGTGGTGAGAATTCCTTCGGGAGCCGCTCGCCGCCAAGCCTCCGCATTGACAACTGCCTTATCGACCTCTTCCTTGTTGACCGGCTCATCACATAGGTTGTAGGCAACCGGAAGCCAGCCGAACTGCTTGGCATGGTTATCAACCGAGCTCAAAATTGAGCGTAAGAAGTCGACGTAATTCGTGAATCCAGCGTTCTTCATCGCCGTATCATCGACATGATAGTTGTCAAACCCCTGAATCCCGCCATTGTAGTTGACCACCATTGAACGGAAACCGGCCGCCTTCGCGTCGCTCATCTGCTCGTCCGCCTTCGAGAAGTCGATATCGGGATTCCCATCCTTCCATCCCTTGATCCGGAGGGTGGGAATTCCGGTGAATGTCGTGCAGCCGTATTCGCGGATCTTGGTCAGACACTTTTGATACATCCGACGGTTGTAGTCGCCAAGATCTTCCGAAAACCAGGGCAGATCGATCGTTGAACCCCAAGGGCCCGCCGGAACATCTAGTTCTTTGAGAGGAGTTGCGAACAAGCGAGTTTCCAGGTCCAATTCGTCTGTGACGCCGTTGGCAAATGCCAGACGGATCTTGCTCCGATACAGCCCAGCCTTCAAAGCTCGCGGAACATGGAAAGTGAGCCAAAAAGTGGACGCGATTCCTTTCTTTAATTCGATCGAAGAACGCGGAAGAATCAGGCGAGGCAAGATCGTGTATACGGCCCCATCGGGTGTGACTCGGGTCAAGCGGTGAGAGACAATCCCTGGCTGAACTGCCGAACCTGGAATACGTGCGTCGTTGGCTACTAAGTCCGAGATTGAGACGGACACCTTTCCAATGTCGCGGGACGGCAAAATTGAGAAAACCACTGGTTCCATCTGACCCGCCGACGCGAAAATGCTGAGCTTTTTGGTCACTTCGGACCGGCGCGGCACCGCATTTACTGGAACGTCATCCATCCAGTTCCGCGCGAAAATCGCATACCCCTTTGCTTGCTCGGAGGCAGTCGGTTGAAATGGCGAAATCAACCCGTGCGAGTCCTTATTTCCTGTCGGTGGGATACGGTGAAAGTAGTTGTCGAAATAGAAACGCCGTCGATCGACAAGGGCACGCAAGTACTTTCTGCCGGCTGCGGATTCGGAAGCAGGATAGAGGATTAAGGCCGAGACTGAATTGCCCAAGCCATCGCCACTAAACTCCAGGTCGATGTGTCCATCGACTACTTCAACATCGAACTCCTTTTCGTGAAAGTACGCTCGCTGATATTTGTCGAATGTGTTCTCGTCAAGACTGTCCTCGACATCGGCAAACCTAAAATATCGTTTGATAAACGATGATAGGTCCACTGTGTCATGAACCACTTCGATGCCGTTGGCAACAATCGACCTCTTTCGGTAGACCTGGTATTCACCCCAGAATCCAGATGGGTTATCCAAGTTAATGAAAACGTGGTACTTCCCATTCGGGACATCGACCTGGAACCCTCCGCTGAAGAAGGCCAGCCCCCTTTCATACAGAGGATCCGGCTGGAGCACGTCGTAGCCGTACAGTCCAGGCGAGTTCTTCAACCCATAGCCTCGCGCCGCTGAATAGACTGTCGCGGGATTGACAGAGGTGAACCCTCCCAGCGTGTGCGACGATGCTGGTCCAAAGGAGAAAGCCCTCAATCCCGGAACTTCTACACGATCCAACTGGTCCTGTTCAAGCCGAATCCTATCAAAAAACACCGGCCCAATTGAGTCGCCAATGCTCAAAACTACGACCGTGATCGCAGACTTGTCCAAGGGGCGCCCTGGGCGCGCTTTTTCGCCCACATACAAGTCTGTCGGTATGGTCAGCGTGGAGTTGCCTGGCGGAAGGACGGTATTGTAATTCACCCTTGTCCAGTAGTCCTTCGTTTGGCGATCGTGCACTTCGATATAGAGTTGGACGGGAGCGGTCGATGCGTTAAAGACATCAGCCTCAAAGAAGTCGTACCCGCTCCAGTCCTGCTTTGCGTCCCAAACCGCGTACCCACGATCTAACCTTAAGGAGAATCGCCCTGCCGAAGCATGCTCATGAGTCGAAGAAGCCTGTCCTCCTTGGCTGATGGTAAACGGCGCGGTTGTTCCGCCTTCCAACGTCACTATCGAACGGACCGATTGCGCTCGACCTATCGCAGGGAGGAGGATCCCTATTGACAAAGCCGCCAGCGATGAAACCGTCATAAATCGAACCATTTGCGTTTCCCTTGGCCATTACGAGTTGAGCGATCTTCGGACACTTGCCTGTTGCTTGTCGGGCCACCCCATTCTGCCCATTAGGCGGATCTGGTCTACCGTATATTGACTGATCGCTCGTCGTTATGCTGGGCTTTGGTGAGATCTCAGGCTCTTTGCACCCTCATTGCCTTGTTTCACGTTCTATTGTTGTGGCAGTCAATACTGGTTTTTCGGGTAATGAGATTTACTGTTTGGCAAAAAAGGACCTGGCTCCGGGGGAGCTTGTCATAGGAAACAGTGTTTGTTCGATGGGATTCGTCGGCACAATTGGATCTGGACTTCGGACTCTGACCGGAGGTGAGGTCGCCCAGGTCACCCAAGTAGTACATGAGGGACGGCAGGCTGCGCTTGAGCGGATGCAGGCATGGAGCGACCTTCGTGGCGCAGTAGGGATCTCGGGAGTCACAACCGAATTGGTCCAGCACGGAGGAAGCATGGAGTTCCTCAGTGTAGGCTCCGCCGTTCATCGGCGAGGATTCATGGCATCGAGTCTTGAATTTACATCGTCGTCGGATGGGCAGGAACTGTATTGCCAAATTGATTCCGGCTTCAAACCGATTCACTTTGCCTTCGGGAACGTCGCCTATTCGATCGGGCTCGGCGGCGGTGTCGTCGGCGCGTTTCGCGGTTTGGCCAGGGGAGAGATTAAGGAATTCAGCCAGGTGTTCAACCACACACGCCACCTCGCCTTGGAACGCATTCAGGCCGATGCAAGAAAACAGGGCGCCAACTGCGTGGTTGGAATCCGAACATCGATCATCCCGTTTCAGGGTATGCAGGAAATGGTCATGGTCGGCACTTCGGCGCGGCATGACGCTTATATGGCCGGTTACGATGCGGCTCCCGCAACCAGCGACCTGACTTGTGAAGAGGCTTGGAACATGGCGAGCCTGGGATACCTTCCGATCCGGCTTGTTCTTGGATGCTCCATCTACTCGATCGGTTTTGTAGGAGGCGTTGCGGCCGCGTTTAAGTCGCTTGCGCGAGGCGAAATTAGCGAGTTGACCAAACTTGTATACGACGCGAGAGAGAACGCCCTTCACCACATCGCTCGAGACGCCGATGAATGCGGTGCGGACGATGTCGTGGGAATCAAGACCTATGTGTATTCGCTCGGTAGCGGGATCATCGAATTCTTGGCCATTGGAACGGCAGTTAAGAAGATGCCCGGCGTGACGACGCTATCAGAGACCTTACCGCCCCAGGCAGTGATGCGCGACAAGACAACATTCATCAACACGGCAGAAAACCTCCGCAGCCAGAGCCTTAATGAGGCCCAAAGGGGGTAGCCGGCTTCGATTCAGGTTGACCTGGTTTAGGGCAAATCAAGTTCGCCGTATCGGATACGGTACCCTTCGCGCCCGGCGTCCAAGTCGTCTACCGACTCGAAGAGGATTCCGACCTTTCGGCCAGGCAACTGGCAAAGCGAGCTATAAGCAAAGGAACCGGGGACGATGGTCTCCGCCTTAGGCCAAGTCTTGCCGCCATCGGTAGACAGGCGCAGCGTCCCATTGCGCCTCGTTTGAGAATCACAGGGATTGGAGAACGCGAGCAAATCCGGTCGAAAGCTGAGCCTCACAAGCGACCCCATGCAGATAGGATCCGTCAGGCTCGGCTCTGGGGTTGCGGTATCCCAAGTTGCGCCACCATCATGACTGCGGCACTGTAACCGGAACCTCCCGCTTGCCTGATTGCGGCAGTTCATGAGAATCGACCCATCTGTCAGTTCGGCGATTTGAGTTTCGTTAGGTTGAGTTCCGTCAGCTTTCGGCGCGTTCTGTCCTCGTCGCCAATGCCCGCCGCCGTCGTCGCTGTACACGGCAAAGACGTCATACCTTCCCTCGGCGCCTTCATTTAGAGGAAAGACGAGTCGACCCTTGTATGCACCATTCATCAACTCGATTCCGATTCCAGGCCCGCTAGCGTCCGAACGATTTCCCTTCCCTTTCACAATCGGGCTGATGTCCTGAGGCTTGCTCCATGTGAGCCCGTCGTCATCGCTGGTCAAGAGAAAGGTACGACAAGACCTGTCCAAAGCAAGCCCTGGCTCGGCAGTGCGCTCGTTTAGTCCGGCCGGATAACGCTGATACATCATCCATATCCGTCCGGCACGAGTAGCCAGAACGCACGGGTTGTTTAGGGAATTCGGTTCGTCCCCGATGACCACTTGAATAGCGGACCATGTCTTCTCCCGACTTGTCCGTCGCCGAAGCACGAGTACGTTCGAAGACTGGTCGCTGACCGAACGACGCCCTTCTGCAAAGGCCAGCAGTGTCCCCTTCGTCGTTCGGCACAAAGCAGGAATACGAAATGTATCGTAAGGCACCGACGCATCTATCCGTCCACTCACAAACACATCTTCGAATTTAGGGGACAACAGTGCCAAGGTTACGACCAAGAGCATATTAGGATTATGCTCTTGGTCGCGGCTAGAACAATGGGAAACGAAACCCATCCAAACGCTTAAGAACGGAATCTGATGGATCGGCAGGTCCTTGATCCGTTTCCGCGGTCTTTCTCACGGATATACAAACCATGACCTTGCGCACTTTGTTCTTCTCGCTCGTGCTGGCAGTCCTGCCAGGTATTGGTTCGACAGCGACCCATCAAAACACCAATCTAGCCCTCTCGGCCCGGGCTACTGCGTCCGAATCCCTCCTGCCAGACATGACGCCCGAGAAGGCCAACGACGGAGACATTAAGACACGTTGGTCGGGCATTCCAGGACACAATTCCGGCGTCTGGTTCGAATTGCGCTGGCCGACATCGGTAAAGGTCGCCGAAGTGGTCGTGCGTCAATACGATCGATACTCGGAAGAATGGGATTTGGAGACATGGAATTCGGAAAAGAACGAGTGGGTTGTGCAAGGGCACTTCGGGGAGAAGGGCAAGCGACTCTCGCTTGTCGTAATTGCCAAATTCAAACCCGTTAAGACCGATGCGGTGCGGATTGCCAACATCACGAATGGCCCGAGTTTCAACGAAGTCGAAGTCTATTCGGATATTAATACTTATCCGCCCAAATTGGCGGTCGCTTCCGATCTGCAAGGCAACTACATCGGGGTGTTGACCGATGCATTCGGCTCCGCGCCGATTGCCCGCACCAAGGTCACGTTCTCGGGAAGGACTTTGACTGGACCTTGGAGCGAATCAACCGAGTCGGACGACACGGGACTGTTTTCGATTCCGATGCGCATCGATGAGCAAGGGCTCGTTCATGCTGTGGCAGCCAATGGAGCATCCACAACTCTCGATCCCCTGGCCTTTCAGTTTGGCCTGACTCCGCTCAGCGCCGACCAGAAACGTGTAGACCTTGATGGCCAGTGGCGTTTTATGACAGATCCACCGGAGGGTTTTTGGAAGCCTGATTTTGATGATGCAAGTTGGTCGACCATCCAGGTTCCATCGAATTGGGAGATGAAGGGGTTTCGTTCCCTTGATGGGATAGGCGGATACCGTCGGCTTTTTCAAACCCCAACCGGTACAGGTCGCCTGAAATTACGCTTCGACGGGGTCTATAGCGGAGCTGAGATTTGGGTCAATGGACGTCGGCTTGCCTACCACGAAGGTGGATTCACACCGTTTGAAGTGGACGTAACTGAAGCGGTGCACCAACGGCAGAACATCTTGGCGGTGCGTGTCGCCGAGCACACGGTTGTTAGCGACAAATTTGACCACATGAGCCTCTACGCGGATTTCCCTCTTACCGGAATCTCACGAAAGGTCTACCTGTTTCGGGTACCCGAAACCCACATCGCCCGGTACACCGTTCACACCGAATTCGAGCCAGGCCACGATGTAGCGTGGATGGATGCCGAAGTCTTTGGTATCAACGAGAAGCTGGAACCGCAATCGACGAACTACCGGATGGAGGGAAGCCTGCGGAAGCCGAACGGCTCCATCGTCGCTAAGACTCACGATCCTGTCGAATTGAGATTTCTACCAAACGGGAACGGCCGATGCTCCGCGCACTTCCGTCTGAGGATCGATCATCCACGGACCTGGACCGCTGAGAACCCCAATCTGTACATTCTTTCGCTGAATCTGCTGCATGGGAAATCTCTCATTCAACGACTGGAGCAAAGAGTTGGACTACGACAAACTTCGGTTGAGGGCGCACATCTTCTCATCAACGGTACCGCCGTCAAGATTCGTGGTACCTGCCACCACGATTCCGACCCTCTAGATGGGCGCGCCGTCACGGTCGACAGAACTCGACAAGATCTGCGTTTGATCAAGGAAGCGAATCTGAATGCGGTTAGAACCTCACACTATCCCCCAATCCCTGAATTGCTGGACATGGCAGACGAAATGGGGATATACGTCGAGGATGAGGCCTCGTTCTGCTGGGCAGACGCCACCGAGGACTTACTGAAAGCCCCCCGCGTCATCCAGATGACTGCCGAGATGATTGCACGCGACCGAAACCACCCTTCGGTGTTCATGTGGTCTATCTGCAACGAGAGCAGCTTCGGAGTCGACTTCGAGCTCAGTCACAATTGGGTGAGGCAGAACGAGCCGAGCCGGCCCACCGCGGCCGCAACCAGTGAATGGCTGGAAATTGCCACGCTCCATAATCCAATTTCCATCAAACGGATAACCGACAATGAGGGTCTCGACCGACCATTGCTGTTTGACGAGAGTTGGGGCATTTTTCAGGGGATCTTCAACGATGTCGCGGAAATGTGGGTCGATCCGGGCATGCGAGACTACTATGTTGTCCCATTGCAGGCCATTTATCGGACGATGATGGACAGCAAAGCCACTCAAGGATCTCAAATCTGGGCCTGGTCGGACGATCTGTTCTGCGTGCCGGGTCGCGGCTTGGAATACGGTCGAGGAATGACCATGAGTCATTTTATCGACAACCAATATGAGATTCCTGGGCGCGGGATTGTAGGAGATGCGCCTTGGGGAGTGGTCGACGGATGGCGGCGGCAGAAGCCGGAGTTTTGGATCACCAAGAAGCTTCACTCACCTGTCAAAGTCGCGGAGGGAGCCATGACGGCGCCGTCGACAGGAGAGCCGATTCGAGTCGAAGTCGAGAACCAGTACGATTTCACCAATCTCTCCGAACTTAGAGTCACGTATGCAGTTGGCAAGGAGAAGGGACTTGCGAAAGTATCGGTGGCGCCTCATTCTAAAGGCACGTTGACCGTCGTGCCCGTCAACCGAATTATTGCGGGCGACGTGCTTGACCTCAAGTTCGAGAACTCTAGCGGAATGCTCGTCGACGAGTATCGACTCCCCATCGGGAAACTAAAAGCCTCAAAGCAAACAACCCAGCCCGCGGTTCTCCCATCCTTAAAGACTCGAGCAATTGTTACGCTTGCGGGAAATGGTCTGGAGATCGATGGAAGAGACTTCGAACTCCAGTTCGACACCGACGGCGGATATCTCCGCAAGTGTGTCGCTCATGGAATACCGACTCTGCTCGAATTGCCTTCTCTTCATGTCTTGCCGACTGAATCACCTCAACAGCCGATTCCGTATCGGGCCACGTGGTCGTCGAAGTCTTTCAAGTGGGTGCGTGAACGCGAAGACGTCCTTGTTACGATTACTGGAAGCTATCCCGGATTTGATGGCTCCTATCATATTTCGATCTCTCCGGATGGAGGAATGACGGTTCACTCGTCATTTACGTACACCGGTCCCGAGCGTCGAGCTCGAGAAATTGGGCTTGCCTTCAGCGTTCCTCGGCAATGCGATACCGTTTCGTGGGTTCGAAATGCGGAATGGAGCGTTTACCCGGACGATCATATCGGCCGACCGGTTGGGTCGGCAAGTGCGCTTGCCAAACATCCCGATACCGTTCCACCCACGTGGTCCTGGTCGCTAGATAACAGCCCTATGGGAACCAACGATTTCAGAAGTACAAAGCGCAATATTCAACAGGGCTCGATCTCCTATCCTTCTGGGATTGGCGTAAGCATTGAGTCCGATGGAACTCAAAGCCTTCGCGCAATGGTCGACACCGATCGCATCGACGTGAACTTGAGCGATTGGTTTGGAGGATCCAATGTAGGATGGCGCGAGTGGACGACCAATTACGGCACTGGACGAGTCATACGTTCGGGCGACCTGCTCACATCTACGGCACGATTGCAATTGGTTCGAATCATTGGCACACTATAGGGGCGGTCGAACCGCTTGAGTTCGATCTGTCAATGCGCTATCCCAATTCACCACACCTTACCGTGTAGACTCTGACCCGATGCTTCAGACGACGTACTTGCACTCCGGATGGGAATTTGCCGAAAAGAGTTGGCCCGGAGGGAGGGTCGGGGCGATCGCCGCAAGCTGGCTTCCCGCCACCGTTCCTGGGCATGTTCATCTCGATCTAGTCGAAAATGGAGTCATCGCCCACCCATTTGAGCGGATGAATGAGTTGGGTTGCCAGTGGGTGGACCTCAAAGACTGGAGCTACCGCACGACCTTTGAGTGGCGTCCTAAAGAGGAGTTGCCAAAGCGCATTCTTCGGTTCGAGGGGCTCGATACAGTTTGCGAGCTTTTCTTGAACGACGAAAAGATCGGCGAGCACGACAACATGTTTGTCTCGTTAGAGATTGATGTAACGGATAAGCTCAAGCTGGGCGAAAACTCCCTCCGGATAGACTTCAAATCGGCAGTAAAAGTCGGCCAAGAGCGTCGAGAAATCTACTTCGAGAAGGAAGGAATCGCACCCGACGTTCGTAACTTCGATGAACGAGCGTTCGTGCGCAAGGCCCAGTATATGTTCGGCTGGGATTGGAGTCCACGCTTGGTATCGTGCGGCATTTGGCGCCCCATTTCGTTGGTCGAGTACTCGGCACGTATCACCGGAATCCACGTTCAGCAAACTCACTTGGGAGATGGGAGCGTGGAGATTCTGTGTGACGTCCAACATGACGGGGACGCGGATGGGTGGATGGTCCATGGATTCGATCCAGACGGATTGTCGATCGATGAATTTCAGATGGCGAGTCCAGGAGAATCGATCGTCATCGCCAGCCCGATTCTCTGGACACCCGGTGACCCGAAAATGTACGAGCTGGCGTTTACGCTGGCGAGCGCGAAGATGGCCACCGAATCCTTGTTTGACGAGGGTGAGGACGAAACGATCGAAGTGCACGAAATCTCCTATGTGAATATCGGCTTGACCCAAACAAAGCTGCTGCGCGAGCCGGACAAATTCGGCGAGTCTTTTGAGTTCGAAGTGAATGGAAGAAAGATCTGGACGCGAGGCGGCAACTGGATCCCGGATCACTCTTTCCCCTCGGTCGTCAATAAAGACCAATACCGCGACCGGCTCGAAAAGGCAAAGGATATGGGCTTCAACATGCTCCGCGTCTGGGGTGGCGGGCTCTACGAAACGAACGAGTTTTACGATCTGTGCGACGAACTGGGCATTCTTGTCTGGCAGGATTTCCCGTTTGCTTGCAGCTATTACCCCGATGACGAGGCATGGCAGAAAACGATTCGTGCGGAAGCCGAAGCAAACGTTATGCGCCTTCGTAATCACGCATGCTTGGCGCTCTGGTGTGGAAACAACGAGAACGAAGAGATGTACGCCAATGCATGGGGAGGGATCCAGCGACGCCCGTCCCGATATTACGGAGACAATCATTACGACAAAGTGCTTCCTCACGTCGTGTCGAAACTGGATTCAGGCACGTGCTATATTCCCAGTTCGCCGATCGGTCAGAACCCGGATAACGATGGAAAAGCCGAAAAGCAAACCGGTCCCAATTCGGGCGGGTACGGCGACCAGCACTGTTGGGATGTATGGCACGGACGCGGCGACTGGAAGTACTACGCCGATTCCACCGGCCGATTCTCAAGCGAATATGGATTCGCGTCCTCTTGCGGCACCGCCCTATGGGCACGGACTCTCGACGAATCCGACTGGGACCCGCATTCACCCGCTATGAAGTGGCATGACAAGACCGGCAAAGGGAACGAGACCTTCCACGGTTACGTCAAGCTCCACTATCCCGATTCGCCCACGGTGGAAGATTGGGTGTTCTATAGCCAACTCAACCAACGCGACGCGTTGCGCTTTGGTATCGAGCACTATCGGCGCTCCGAATTCTGTCGCGGCTCGCTCATCTGGCAGCTAAACGATTGTTGGCCAGTCCAAAGCTGGGCGATCTTGGACAGCGACGGAGACTACAAGGCCCTTGCCTACGATCTTCGCCGTCTTTACGCAGATCGCCTTCTTTCGATTGTCAGAGAGAACGACAAAGTCACGGTTTGGGCGGTCAACGATAGCGAGGACCCTTGGGTCGCATCGATCTATTTGTCAGCCGTTCATCTTCGAACCGGCGAAGTCCTTGCGGTGTGGGAGTCAGACTTTGAACTGGAACCCGATCGGCGCGAGCCGGTTCTTGAAGAGTCGATCCACGGCTTGTCGATGCCGGACGTCCTTCTCACCGCCGTGGACGGCTATGGCGAGATCTATACTTGGCAGCTTCTTTCCGAACCGAAATCGGCCCGATATGCCCCTCCCGAGCCCCTCGTCGTTTCGACCTGGAATGAGGGTGTCCTTACGATAAAAACCAGTACTCCCCTCGTGGACCTCATGCTCACTGAAGATGGCGCCACCACGAAGTTTATCGACAACTTCGTGACCGTCCCCCAAGCAAGTGTGTTCAGCGTCCGCGTCACCAACATCCCCGACTCCATCGAAGCCCGTTCATTGGCCGGCATCCATCGGGTCAAGATCACAAGGTCGCAGCTCTAAGCGAAGAAAGAAAGGCCACCAGGTTGTCGTGGCCTTTCATCTTACAACACCAGACGTGTCGGTGAGTCGACGGATCGTAACAACTACGACTTCGGCGGGTCGAATGTGGTGGAATCGATCTTGGAGTCGACCTTGGCGCCTCGGAACTCGATGGTTGTGTCGCCTTCAGTGTTGTGGTTTACGATCTTCATCGGCAGTTGGACGCCGCTGACCTTCCGGTAGTTGGCGAAATCGTTGATCTGAACCATGTTGCCGAGGACGGTTGGGTAGCTATAGGAACTTCGAGTCAGGAGTCCGGTGCCTTTGTCGAAGAATAAAGAAACCCGCGTTCGGTCCGCTTCGGAGCCCGTGACAACTACCGAGTCCTTACCATCAATCTTGGCGGTAGCCCCACCTAAGTTGGTGAGCTTCGGCAATGAGTCCGGCCCCAAGAATAGCGCCTTTTGGTTGACATATTTAGCCGCGTATTGGAATGGCACGGACTGAATTCCTTTCTCCGTAGTGAACCACGCCAAGGAACCATTGAATCCCATCTTAGTATCGGCTTTGGGACCGTGGGTTACATAGGTGAACTTGCCGCCCGAGTAGGACGCCTCCACCTTCAACTTGACTCCATTGGCGAGGCTGGTTCCCTCCAAGTGCAAGCCGGTAATTGCTGAAGCGGTCTCTCCTCCGACTGCTTTTCCATAGGCGGCGAGAACTTCGTCCGGCTTAACGTCGTTGCTTCGGCGAGCGCGCACTTCAAGTCCGGTGACTGGTGGCAAGCTGATGGGATGCGTGTGTCCGGCATGGCAGGTCGCACAAGTAATCTCGTTTCGACCGTTAAAATTGCGCTTGTTGATATCCCGCTGCATCGCGATCATCTCGCGGGCAGTCTTCTTCTCCGGTTTCTCATCGCTTGAGCGGTCGGCGGTATGGCAGTAATCGCAGTCCACCTTCAGTGAAGAGCCCATAAACTGCATCGCAGGAATGACGTCGCTTGCCTTTTGGCCCTTGAACGACTCTATATTCTTGAACTGCTGCTCCGCAAGCGGCGCATCCTGGCTCGTAAAAGACACCGCACCACCCAAACCGGACAACGAAAGAAGTAAGAAGCCATAAGCACGACGCATGCGCACTATCTTATCACCTCCTTGTTAAAAGTTGCGACAGAAGGATCAGCCTGTTCCCGCAAACTTGAGCCTGAATACTGCTTAGAAGGGAGACTTCTAAACGTCTGACCGCATTTCAATCTCCATACGGCCGCTGAGCGAGCAGCCTCCATAGACCGAATCTCGACATCTCCACTTTAGAAGCCGTGACATCGCATTCGAATTTGTCGAGTCCTCTTCTTAGAAAGATATTAGCGACGATGCGGGCCGGAATCCCACCCATCCGGTCCGTCCGATTCGTTTCACTCGCAGAGATTTCCGTAGCACTTTAACGACCTCAAGTACTGCCTTTCTGAGCGAGCACAAGGAGGTCTGGAAGGCGACCTCAACTGAACTTGACGATGATTCAATGCGGCTGGCTGTCGAGTTGATGCCACGACTCGGCTAAGCGGGAGGCTTGGGCGATGTGGCTGGAAGCACTCGTTAGTTCGGCACTTCCACAAAGTAAAAGGTCGAGTCGTTCACTGGCAAATCGTCGGTCTGATATTCGCGTTGCATCTCTGGCCAATCGTTTAATGCCTTAAGTGCGAGAGTGGTTTGGCTACCCTTCTTGACTTTGCTGAGCCCGGTCAATGCACCATTATGAACACCCCATCGAAACACCCGAACCAGTTGTCCAAGCTTGACATGCGAGTCTTTTCCGCTAACAATTCTTACCACCCTGTAGTCGCCCGAAACCAACGCGTTCTTATATGGCGCAATCGATTTTGGCGCCGGAACCTTGCTGGATGACTTGAGGTTACAGACAATTGTTACCGTGGGTTTAACCGGACCATGCAGCGCGAGCAGACAAACGGCGGAGAGTAGACACATCTTGGGTAGCCAGAATCTACCTCACCTCGGGTAGACATGATCCCGGTCGCATGGAAAAGAAAGCAGGTAGCACGCTGATGTCGCGAAGTATAATTCTGTGCCTAGTTCCGGACCGATGCCTAATTGCCAACCCGGAATACCAGCAATGAGTCAATCTTATCGAATTGCGGAATCATTTGGGTCGTGGCGATCAACTTGGTCTAAATCCGCAAAGCCCGTTAGACAAGGGTGGGCTGTTAGAGTCGGACTCACTCTGATCGCATCTTTTGGAACGGCAGCCGCCGTCTCTCCAATCGGGCCCCCTGTCAAGTCGAGTGGCATTCATCAGAACGTTGCTCTTGCGTATGGCTTGACTAGCAAACCGGTTAGCCTTGCCCCGGTTCACGCCCATGTCGATTCCGACGACCTGGGGATCCTGCTGGGCGATAGCGTCGCTCGAGGTTTTGGTGGCAGTCCGATCTATTACAACGACCAAGGGCCTATCTTCAAGCGCTCCGGTTACCGATTTGTCGCCAGCGCTGATAAACCGATCCCTTGCCTCGACGGATACAAGGGAATCCACAAATGGCTCAATCGGGGCGTCACTGCCAATGGATCGAATGCGACATTAGCCCGGTGGTCGATTGACGTCGCCGCGCGATTGAACCGAGGAAGCCAGACGAAGCGCGATCGCGTGAGGTGCGTTCTGGTCAGCACCGGATTTATGGACATTGCGCAAGGCGTTCTGCGCCATCACCTTGCGGAATCCGAAACCAATATGAACAAGAACCTTTTGGCGCTCGTCCGCAGAGCTCGGAAAGAGGATGTCCGGATCGCCATTCTCGAAATCCCCGATCCTACAAGGGCGCCCCTCGGCAAGCGATTTCACACGGTTGCCGGAACCTTGGTCGTGCCCTTTTACGAAGAGCAGAAACTCAACCCGACGATGAGGCGAGAGTTCACCGGGGCAGTGCTTAGGTACCGCAGTTTTCTGGAAGCCAAGCTCGCTGCAGAGGGGGCTGAGATCGTCGACTATGCGGGTTTCCTTCCCTCGGGATATTTCTGGGACTCCCATCACCCAAGCGAACCGGGTTACATCCGGCTCGGACAGCTTCTCGTGGAGCGGTATCCAAGCCTGTCACCCAAGATAAACCACCCCACCCATCCGAATCAAAGGGACCTCAGGGGGTTGCAAGTCGGCACGCCCTCGAATCACTGATTTGACCGAACTCGCGGTAGCTTCAGAGCCCGAGAAAGTTATTCCATGGGTCGAAGCTTCTTTGCCTTGGTATGATCTGGCTTGAGAACCGAAAGAGCATTGGGGAATCTTGTCTTGGCCAAGACTATGGACAGCGTCTTAAATCGCCGTATCAATTGAAGCGCAATTAGCCCGTCCTGAACACGCCAATACTGCAATTCCCAACGACGCTCTGTATGACTTGCGAGGAACCATGAAGAAAGGCTATTGGATCGTTGTATATCGCTCCATCACCGATGAGGAAGCCATCCGTGCATACGGAGCCCTGGCCGTTCCGGCGATCGAAGCTCATGGAGGTCGGATGGTTGTTCGTACCACCGAAGCAATCGAACCACGTGAAGCGGGCCTGAAACTAAGAACCGTCGTCATCGAGTACGAGAGCTTTGCCAAGGCGGTGGAAACCTATGAGAGTTCGGCTTACCAACGGGCGCTGGAAGCCTTGGGCTCGGCGGCTGAGCGGGACTTTCGAATTGTCGAGGGTGTGTAACGTGGTTAGTGACGGACTTGGTCGCGGGAGTCTGCCTTGTAGTTTCGCGAGCCGTCCAAGAGCCGTCCTCTGGTTTCGCTCCGGAGATCGCCTTTCCGCGATTTCACCGTATCGAGAGCCCCACTTCGCGGTTACTCTCGGAATAGTTCCTGCGGGTTCGGGGTCGAGGCATCCAATAAGGATTCTGCCCAGGCGCCAGCGCCACGAGTTAGCGGCGAATAGCCTGGGCCCCTTCGGGAAGCTTCCCAACGAACCAACTACCCCAGAATCTGGCCCTCGACGCCGATCGAGTCGTAGGTGATTCCTGCAAACGCTGGGACATCGCGGGCGATTCGGGCTAGGACTTCGGCGGAGTTGAAGAGAGGGGTCTCTGGTTTCAGCCGCAAGGCGAGTTCGACAAAGACGCGCCACGCTGGCTTGGCCTCGCCATGGATTGGCAAGACTTGTCGCATGAGTTGAACGCGGCGTTCGAGGTTCGTGTAGGTTCCCTCAGATTCGCTTGGCGCACTCATCGGCAGGACGACGCTGGCATACCCCAAGGCTTTCGTCTCGAACACATCCTGAACGATCAGAAACTCGACGTTCTCAAGCGCTTTGTCCACGAGGGCTCGATCGTAGTAAAAGGCGGTCGGGTCGGCGCCAACTAGCCATAGAACTTTAATGTCGCCGCTGACACACGCTTCCAGAATCTGTCGCGTGTCCAATCCCCTAGGACCTGGCAGGATACCGATTTCTTCGGCGCCCTGCTCGTTAGCCTTCAATGTGTAGAGGTTGAACGCAGAGCCGTTGTTGGCGGCAAACGCAGCCAGGGTCTCAAGTGCCTCTTGAGCATGAGCGTGCTCGTACATTCCGCGAGTAGTCACGACCGGAGCAGAATTGTCGCGCAATATCTCGGCCGCAGAAACGATGTCGGTCGCCCGCACACCGGTGATCGCCTCAACGCTTTCGGGAGTCAGGCGAGCATCCGAGCCTTTGAGGCCCGCGGCAGTTGCCAATCCGCCGGCCAGAGCGGCTTCCGTTCCCGGCTTGTATCGCAGAATGAGATGGGCAAAGCTGTCGGCGTCGGTCGCAGTGTCGGAAGCCACAATCACCTTCGTGCCGTGGTTAAACCATGCCTTGCGAACCCGCAGGAACAGGATCGGCTCCTCATCTGCGAGTGATGTTCCAAAAAGAAGAATGGCTTTCTGGCGCTCGAAACCGGCGATCGGGCTCTTGGAACTCGGCAGTCCAAGTTGCTCTTCGAGCTTCTGCTTGGGAAGAACCCTTGAGAATCGATAGTCGATATTCTGTGAGTCCAGATGCTTGCCGAACAACTCTCTCAGGGCGTACAGATCTTCATTCGAGTTAGTGGCGCCACCCAACACAGCAACTTGGCTGCCGCTCAAGCCCTTCAAAGCCCCGAGAATTGAGCCATAGGCAGTCGCCCAATCGGCAACTTCAAGTTTATCGTTGCTTCGCACCCGAGGATGGGAGAGCCGGTTGCTCGCGTTGTATGCGTAGTGTCCGAATTTCCCCTTGTCGCAGGTCCACTCTTCGTTGACGGCTTCGTTGGTCCGGCCGTTGATGCGAACGATCTGGTTGATCCGGTAATCCATGTGAACGTTGCAGCCGTTGCTGCATAGCGTACAAATGCCCGGTCGGGTCTGCAAATCCCATGGCCGAGCTCTGAACCGATATTTGGCGTTCGTCAAAGCACCGACGGGACAAATCTCGATCACGTTCCCGCTGAATTTCGAATCGAAGTCGCGCATCTCGAATGTCGACGGCTGCATGTGGCCGCCTCGGAATCGGAACGCGAGTTGGCTGTCGCCTGAAATCTCTTCGGTAAACCGCACGCATCGACCGCATTGAATACATCGCTCAAGGTCGAGAGTTACGTACTGGCTCAGGGGAAATGCTTTCGGCGCGTGTCGCTTCATCTCGACATAGCGGCTGGTCGAAGGACCATAGAATAGGGTGTTGTTTTGCAGGGGGCATTCGCCGCCACGGTCGCAGATCGGGCAATCAAGCGGGTGGTTGATCAGCAGGAACTCAAGTACACCCTTTCGGTCGCGATGGAGCGCTTCGGTATCGGTGTAAACCATCAACCCTTCGGTCGCCGGCAAAGTGCAAGCCGCCTGCGGCTTCGGCATCTTGCGCACACTGCCGTCCGGCATCTTGTAAGCGCATTCGATCAAGCACATCCGGCACATGCCAACTGGCTTCAAACGAGGGTGATAGCAAAAGATCGGAATCTCCAAGCCGATCCGCTTGACTGATTCGACCACCATCTCTCCTTTTGGAACCTGGAGAGGGATATCGTTGATGGAGATGTTGACTGTTTGAACGTCCGCAACGGCTGCCATTCTTATTCCTGAAATCCGACGCGGGCGTCCCGCCGATTCGAATCACGAGTCTACCTTTGACCCTCCCGAAAAAACGCAGGGGTGGAGGCCTAGCCTGCAACTCTCTTGAGTTGTCCAGGCGCTTCCTCGGACACCGAGCCTCCGTATGAGCCATCTTCCAATCAAATGGGCAAGCGGCATCGATAATAGCAATCGCCGCCCTCAAGGTCCGATCAACTGTCAGCCTCACCGGGCCTCGATATCCATTTCCGTCGAAACCGTTCAGAATGTCTAACACGGATGGCGGGAATTCGGCAAGAGACTGGAATTGGACGGATGGAGACACTCTTGGCGGTGATCGTCATTGTTGTCTTCGCCGCGATTCTCACTCCTCTGGTCCTCCGATCGAAGAGCAAAAACCTGTTGCTGGAGGAATCGGGTCGGATGCGACAGATCTATGTGGCCCTCTCGCTCTACGAGGAGCAGTACGACTCGCTCCCTGCTCCGAACCTGGTATTGGCATCGATAAACGATCCCAATCCGAAGGACTTTGCTTCGGATCTCGATCCTTTTGAGAAAGTACAGGCCAAGAGCTTTCCAAGCGATCCTGGGCTAGATAACGGAGAGAGTTCGACGTTCCGTATCAGCTATTCCTATCTACTGAACTTCACACGCGCGGGGAAAATTCAAGTCAAGCCATGGCTCGAAACACGCACCGATCCAAATATCGGCATTCTTGGAAACGAGTGGTTTGGAGCTGTCGAAGCGGAACAGCCATTCCACGCCCAAGTCAGTGGCAAACTCCTTCGAATCAATACCGACGGTTCGGTGTACGTCCTTCCGGACCGGGGTGGACCGAAGGCGCTGGGGAATCCCCAGGACCTGTTTCTAAAGCGATGAAAGCGCGCCCTCTTTCTCCAGTCGGTGGAGTTCGCTCAACGACTCGCCTAAAATGAGCCGCTTGCATGATTCACCCAACAGCGGGGCGATCGAGATTACTTTCAGTTTTCCTGCCGCATAGTCGAGCTTGTCCATGAGCGGCACCGAATCGGTCACGACGAATTCGTCCACCGGCGAGTCCGCCAGCTTCGTCATGAGTTCCCTTGTCGACAGCTTCTGGTCCAGTAGCACGCCGTGCACCGCGAGCATTCGCACCGTTTCGGCCCCCTCCAGCTTGAGCATTGCCGCGTCCTTAAGCACTGTATTTCCGGTGAGAATTTCGTCGTCCACGAGAAAACAGTGCTTTCCACGTACGTTGCCGGTGACGACCTTTACGGTTGGAGACTCTGAATTATCGGTTCTCGATTTGTAGATGTAGGCGGGCTCGACCCCCAAGGAAGACGGGACCTCCTCAAACCGCTTTGCTGCGCTGGAGTCCGCAAAGACAACGACGCAGTCCTCCGGTCTCAGTCGACTGAGATACTCCTTCCGAATGAACTCCACCAGCATCGGTAGGGCCGGAACCTCGTCGGCGGTTGGGACGAAATACTGCTTAATGTGAGGATCGTGCGGCTCTAGGAGCATCACGCGGCGCACGTTCAACACTTTGTTCAATATCTCGGGAAGGCGCTGCCCCATAACGGAAATCCGGGGCCGGTTCTTACGGTCAGACCGACTATACGGCATGTATGGGAACACGACAAACGTCTGTCGTGGATGCGCGTTGTTAATCGCGTCAAGTAAAGCGAGAAGTTCGATGATATGGTCGCTGACAGGAGGAGTCTGGGTATGAAGAACGACCACCACGTGATCACGGACGTTGTCAACCTGCACTTCCATGTTCTCATTCGAGAATGTGCTGATGCTATGACCGCCCGCCTCAACCGAGTAGTGCTCCGATTCGCCGCAAAGTCGCTTCCGCAACTCTACCTCGACTTGTTCCGACATACGTTCCATGCCGGTCGTCGCGAACACTTTTACAATCGTACGACCATTCGTCTTTGAACTCACTGGAACGATTGTACAGTTGAATCGTTCCTAAATGCAGACGAAATACCAAGTTATGCCGTGTAAAGAGACGATTAAGACTTAGCGTTTGAGCGGATCGCCAAAAAGCACTCCTCGACCATTCGTTCCAATGTAGACCCTGGCATAAATCCGGGGATCTCCGATGATGTGATCCATCGTCCCAAACCCGTGCTGGTCGTCGGTAATGCATGTCCAGCTGGTTCCGTAGTCGTCAGATCGAAATGCGCCTTCCGTCCCATCCACCGAGCCAATCAGGCACAAGGTCGGATACGACTTTCCCGGCGCCGCTTTGCCAAATCCAATCGTGCTCACGTCAGAGGCGTTGGCGATCTTATCGAAACGAATAGCGGTCGACGTTAGGTTATTTGGGTCCTGAATGTGGGTGAGAGTCTTGCCTCCGACGAGCCACACGTCCCCCTCCAATCCGGGAGCGACATGGATCGACGAATCCAAGCCAGGCAGCCCCTTCGATCGCTCCTCAAAGGTCACTCCCCCATTGTTGCTATCGTAAAACGTGCCTCGTCGACCGTCAAAGGCGTAAAACCGGAGCGGATTTGCGCGGTCGGAAACGACTTCACAGTTGACGCCTGTGCCCAGACAGGAGATCCAAGTGGCGCCAAAGTCGCGTGATAGGCTGGGAGCCAGGCGCGACGGGGTCCATATAAGGGTCTTTCCATCGGCAGAAACGGCAATGCTTCCACTGCCCCGGCTTCCTTGGGGTTCGGTCGGAAACGGTTTCCAGGTCTTACCGCCATCCAGTGAAAAGCCTCCTTGACGCTGACCGCCCCCACCCCGCCCAACCCGGGCCATCACGGCTGGATTCAGTTCGGCGAAGTCGATACTGTCTGTGTTATCGAGCAGCGGGTTCAGCATCATTCCATCGGGTGACACAACGCGCAAATTGTCATGCCTGAACCCACCGATATCCCCGAGGGCGCTAAAAAGATGGGCGCCCTCGGGTGGGCTCACCAAGTCGATCACTGCGGTCTCCTCAAGGCCCTGGGCACGGGCAGACCAGTGCGTGGGCTGATTGCGATCGACATTCGTCGCATCGTCGGTGCCCCAAATTGTTGCGCCTGTTCCAAACAGAATATGTCCCGGACGGAACGGATCGATCTGAATCGTTCCCATCCACCATCCGAACTTGGGCGCCTTTTGCCCCCAGTTCAAGAAGGGAGAGCCGGAACTGTCCAGCTTGGCCGACGTCTTCAGAGATGACCAATGGGCGCCTCCATCGGTCGTTCGGAACGCGTCGTCTCCAGGGTTCCAACGATCCAGAGTCGTCACCACCATCGTGCCCGGATGTTCGGCATCCAGCGATAGTCCTGCATAACCAAAACCATTCTCAGCGGTCGACTTCACGGGCGAAATATCCGTCCAAGTCGCGGTTCGCGGGTTAAGTTTCCAAACTCCCCCGTTGTTCACGCCGTTGGGACCAGGGCCATTGCAGTAAGTCAGGATCAAATCTCCCTCTGGATCAAACGCTGCATGGTGAGGATAGACTCCAACCGGCTGGCCGGGAACCGCGCTCCATGTCGCTCCGCCGTCGGAACTCTGATACAGACCCGCTTTCGTTGAGGCCACTCCTACATAAATGGTCGGAGTTGGCTGTCCTCTTTTCCCCGTCTTGGTATCGAATGCTTCGAAACCAATCCCAATTCCATTGGTTGGCCCCTTGATTGGGAAGCTGTCGACTTGCCCCCACGTCGCACCGTAGTCAAGGCTCTTCCACAGCCCGGACTGGCGTGAGCCGAAATAGACGATGCTGTCCAGATTGGGATCCACTGCCAAGCGCTCGCCCATCGAACGCCCATCCATGTTTCCTCCAAATTTGAAGGGCATATCGGTACGCTGGAAGGTTCGACCTTGATCGGTGGAGCGCAAAATCGCTCCATTCCCAGCCCATTCGTTCGTGTAAGTGCCGCAAGCCAAGTAGAGCCTCTTTGGATCGGTCGGATCTAGCCCGATGCTCTCGATCCCGTAGAGGTTCCAGTCGGGGCGTTGGATCCAATCTACAAGCGGGATCCAATGCTTCCCTCGTGGATCCCATCGATACGCTCCGCCGATGTCGGTCCGGGCATACGCAAGATCCTTTTCGCCAGGATGAAAGAGGATCCCGCTTACGAACCCTCCACCGACGATCGTGACGTTATCCCACTTATACGCCTGTCGGGCCACCTTCCCCGAATCGGCGCCCGCCAGGTGACTCAACCCAACCAACAACGCGGCCGAAACAGCATATGAAAATCTCAACTGAAAGCTCCTCATCGAACCAAATCCTATCGCCGACCCTTTAGGGCGCGGCTGATTTACCGGTATATTCTATCCAACCCGAGCAAAGACCGTGCTTGAGATAAAAGAGCCCAAGAAAGTTCTTACTTCGGCTACCGACCTGCGATCTTGAATGGCTACCACTTTTGACGCTTGAGCCAGAGCGTACAAACGCTCTCTTCCGTTTCAGTCGTGCAGACCAGTTCCCAGCCCTCAGCGCCCAAACCGTTCAACCGCGACTCAATGTCTTCGTATTCCTCGCCCGCGACGTCCAACACCCGATATTCCCACTTCGTCATGCCCTATAATGGCGTCTAGAATTGGGATTTGTGAACAACGAGATTGTGGTTTTCCGCGATTTCGACCCGAAGACTTAAGCAAAGGTCAAACGTCATAACGATTGGTGGAAAATTGGCAGGACGATGAGTAATAGCGAAGTTCAGGCTGCCCGCGAAGCGATCGACCGGGGAGATGTCGATCAGGCCCTTCACCACATCAACAACTTGCAGTTGGACGGTCGATACGCCGCCGATGTCCAAGATCTTCAGCGTCGGCTTTGGCAACTTGATAACACCGCCAGACAGCGGAACCTCAGTCTCCAGTTCTACGCCATAGCCAGCGCAGTCTTAGGTTACGGACTCTTGACATTTGAATCGCCGGCTGCATGGAGTCCACTCGTTTGGGGGCTTGCCGCTTTCCTCGCCATTCCCGTTATGGTAGGAGTTTTTGCCGGGAGCAGCGTCATCGAAGATCTCAAGGCGAAGCGTTTTTGGCGCGGCTTTGGCATCACGTCCATTACGATGGCGGTCTACACCTTGGTTGGAATGGCTATCGCACGTTCCAAAATGGAGTCTGCCGACAAGTCCATGGATGTGGCGGTCTTTTTCGTCGTCATGTTGGTACACGGAGTTGTTGCCGGAACGGTCGCCGGCTTCATGGGCGCAATGACCAAGGCAAAGGCCAAAACAATTTGAATATTCACTTACATCGCCGGGACGGTGGGTCGCAGGCCCTCTACATCGACGGGAACCTACAATTCGACTCGCGGGACGAAGCGATTTACCATGAGAGTCTCGCCTTGCCTGCTTTGTGTCTTGCAGAGAATCCCAAACGCGTTTTGATTTGCGGCGGAGGAGATGGCCTGGCCCTTAGGGAAGCCCTTCGTTTCCCGGCGGTCGAGCATGTGACGCTGGTGGATTGCTCCTCGGAGATAATCGAACTATCTAGGACCGAGTTCTCACAACTGAACGATCGCGCTCTGGAAGACCACCGGGTCACCGTCGAGATTGCCGACGCCCTTGCCTATCCGATCGCAGACCGATCATACGACGTCATCGTCTGTGATTTCACCTTCCCAACGACCGTCGAGGGCGCCCTCGGATTCGCGGTTGAATGGTACGAGAAGCTTGGTCGAGCCTTGCGAGACGGCGGGACGATCGCGATAAATGCGGTCTCCCCCCAAAATACGCCGTCCGCTTTTGCGTGTCTTGTGTCCACGGTACGCGCCGCGGGTCTCAAGACCTTGCCTTACCGCGTTTGCATTCCATCGTTCCGTGATCAAGGCTTTGGGGCTTGGGGCTTCATCCTCGCGTCCAAGAAGCAGCTTTCGATTCGGAGCCTAGAGAGAATCAAGTCGCCGGTCGTCACAAAGCAAGTCGATCTAAATCGTCTCGCCCGAGGCGCTCACTTCACCCATGCGGAGCGATTGGCATTTAACTCGGCGCCCGTCAACCGATCCGACGATCAAGTGCTGTTAGGTTTGCTTTTGAATCCGGACGAATCGTCTCTCGCATTGCGTTCCGATACCCCGCCCGAATACCCCAATTTACTCCGCCACATCGAGGTCACCCATCCGTATCATTCTCGCTTGATGATCGAGACTTTGGCCGAGCACGTTGCCGGCTCGTTGAAGAGCATCGACCTTCGCAAGCTTGTAGCCGAACTCACCAAGCGAGCCAAGAACCTTCCGCTGCGCATTCTGGAGGAGTTGGAGACCTTGCGAGAATATCTCGCGAACACCGTGCTTGATGCCGAACTTTGGGGCATGTGGGCGGCGCGCCTCTTTGCAACGATCCTTATCGTGATGACGCTCGCCAATTCGATCTGTCCGGATCCCGCGTTTGCAAAAGGCCATGCCGGACTAGGTCATTCCAGCTTCTCAAGGGGCTTCTCAGAGCATGAAAGCTTCGGAGGGGGCACTTCGATGGTTACAAGTGCTCCGATTTCCGGGCGCGGATTCCGTTCCGGCTACGGTTACGACCCAGTCGACATCTACGGATACCACTACTCTCCGCGGGTCTATTTCTACGGCAACTACGGGGGGTACGGCAATTACTACGGGGGTGGCGGCTCCTATTTTGGAGGGGGATCTGGGGGTGGGGGACACCAGCCGCTGGCCGACGGCAAACAGCACAAGCCTCTATTCGTGCTCGATGACGATCTTCTCGCGATGGAAAATGGTGACTTCGTGGTGCCCCTATCCGACACCACGTTTTTGGTCATCTCGGACGGAAAAGTCAACATGGTTGACGCCAAGACCGGCAAGCTGCTTTATCCCGTCTTTGCCGAACCCAAATTGTTTGATGAGATCCGCACCGAGGTTGCAGCGCAAGGGAAGGACCTTAATCATGAAGTCACCATCCGTCGAGACTGGCTCTCTTGGGCAGGTTGGACGGCCGACATCTTTGCAAGCGTCA